>ERZ779895.12-NODE-12-length-279350-cov-6.816452_pt1 | contig 279350 bp, 234 predicted proteins | sample MGYA00511093_ERZ779895 | MGnify/ENA primary metagenome ERZ779895 (study PRJEB29588, sample SAMEA2142970) | human gut metagenome | biome: human gut; feature: human-associated habitat; material: faeces | place: Denmark | collected 2008/2010 ... | reverse complement strand
CTCCTAAGTAACAAGTTTAATTATTTCACTTGTCTACCTAGAAGGGAGCATATCAAAGTGGTTGCCGGTACGGCTCCTTTTTTTCAGATAAGTCAAAACTTATCATCCTTCAATGGCAATGTATTTTTTCTGCTCCACGGCATCTTTATGCTCTTTCTTTGGAACAAACAATTTCAAAATACCATGCTTAAACTCTGCCTTGATATCTTCTTCTGTCACATCGGGACCAACATAGAAGCTTCTCTGGCAGGCACCCTCATAACGCTCTTTGCGGATATAATGTCCTTCTTTTTTCTCTTCGCTCTTATCCAAGCCCTTTGCGGCACTCAAAGTAAGATAACCATCCTCTAATGAGGCTTTTACTTCTTCTTTTTTAAATCCTGGCAAATCAATCACAATCTCGTAACCTTCATCGGTTTCGCGAATATCGGTTTTCATCAGATGACCGGCATTTTTACCATAAAGCTTTTTCTCAGCTCTTCTAAAATCTCTGTCATCATAAAATGGGAATCCCCCAAAAAAGTCATCAAATAAATTTTCTCCAAAAATACTAGGTGCTAACATAAGTCATCTCTCCTTTTCTTCATCAAACTAAACTGTTTCAATTAACATGTTACCATTTGATTTTTTCTTTCCTAAGAACCCCTTTCCTTTGTTCTAGTTGTAATATAACACTTATTGTTAGCACTGTCAAGAGGTGAGTGCTAATTTCTTTGTGAAAGTTTTGTGAACTCTTGTTCAAAGCACACATACCTCGCCTCATACCGCCTTACACATTCCGCCATTGTTTCTGCGTCTCTCTGATAAATAAAGATAATATCTTCTACATCTCGTTTTTCTCCCGCTATTTCCCATAAACGGCTCTCAATCTCCCACGGCATTTTCCGCTCCAGCAGATAGCGGACTCCATAATACTGTAACAGCATGTTCATTCGTTTTTGCTCCGGACAAGACTGTGCTTTTATATAAAAAAACAGCCGATTGCATATATACTCAAAATCATCCACCAGATAAAATACAAAAAGCAAATCTCGGAAGAACTCGCCACTAAGTGTTTCCAGTCTGATTTTCGACTGATACCACTCCGGTATCTGCTCGTTTCCTAAATCTGCTTCATCAAAAGTTCCCTCATATATATTTTTCAATATGCCAAAGCCGTGGCAAAAGACCAGTTCCGGCAGAACTGCCAGCGTATAAATCAAATACTCGTTTTCCGTCAATTTGTCCTTTTTTACTCCTCCCCCAACCATATGCGCTTTTCGCATCTTGATTCCTCCTCAATAATATACCGCATTCTGTGAAAAATAACGATATAATTATACATATATTTAAGTTTTTTGAAAAGGAACAAACGGTATATCCTTACGAAAAATCAGATTTTTCTAAGCAAAAAACGGCAAAAAAATGGATTTCTTGCAATTTCTCAAATATCATGTAAAATAAATTATACCTACAAAAGAAAGGAAATAACATCACATGAAAAAAATATTATGCATTCTGCTTAGTTTATTGTTAGTGCTGCTAAACGGCTGTTCCAGTGATACGGGAAACATTCGTTTTGGGGCTGCCGGCGTTGGCGGTATGTATTATACGTTCGCCAATAGTTTCACCGGAATTCTTAGTAAAGAGAACGAAAATTATTCTTATGAAGTTAAAAACACCGCAGGTTCCACCGCTAATATCCGATTGCTGTCCAATCACTATATCGATTTAGCGATTGCACAGGCTGATTTAATTCAGGATGCCTATGAGGGAACCGGTGCATTTGATGGTAACATCTGTAAAGACTACAGTGCCATTGCCGGTCTCTATACAGAAGCCTGCCAGATTGTTGTCCGTGCAGACTCATCCATTTATTCACTCGATGATTTGCAGGGAAAACATATCAGTATCGGTGCCTCGGAATCCGGCACAGAGCGAAATGCAAAAGAAATTCTTGCAGCGACAGGATTAACCTCCCGTCTGGTTCAGACAGAAAATTATGATTATACACAGGCCGCCAACCAGCTTTCCAATCATGAAATTGATGCCTTTTTTTGTACTGCAGGTACCAAGACAACGATTATCGAGGAACTGGCAAAGGAGTGTCCAATCCGGCTTCTCAGCCTAAATGAGACATGCTTAAAAAAACTAATGGCATCCTCTCCTTCATATATCCATTATACCATTCCGGCTAACACTTATACCGGACAGGATAAAGAAGTAACAACCATAGGAGTGAAATCTATTCTTTTAGCATCGGATGATTTATCCGAGGACACCGTTAATATAATTACAAAAGCCTTATTTGAGCATAATAAAGATTTACAGTATGCAACATCCCTAAATTTGGCCTTAAACGAAACATCTGCTACAAAAGATATTACACTTCCTTTTCATAAAGGAGCCGCCTCTTATTACAAAGAGAAGAAAATTACCGTTTCGACAAAATAGCAAATAGGAAGGATTACTATGAACATTGAATTTGATATGTACCAGACACTGGCACTTGCCGTTTTGGTACTTTTACTTGGAAGTTTCTTAAAAAAACACATTCATTTTTTGGAAAAATTCTGTATTCCGGCACCTGTTATCGGTGGTTTGTTGTTTGCCATCTTAACCTGCATCGGTTACTCGACCGGACTTGCTGATTTTACCTTTGATGACACCCTGCGCGAAGTATGTATGGTTTTTTTCTTTACTTCGGTTGGATTTCAGGCAAATCTGAAAGTATTAAAAAGTGGCGGAAAATCAATGATTATTTTCCTCTTCTTAGTCATCACCTTAATTGTTTCACAAAACCTGCTTGCAGTTGGTCTTTCCAAACTGCTGCAATTAAATCCGCTTGTCGGTATGTGTACCGGATCAATTCCAATGGTCGGAGGCCACGGTACTGCCGGTGCCTTTGGACCGGTTTTGGAGGATTTTAATATTCAGGGTGCAACCACAATTTGTACGGCTGCTGCAACCTTTGGATTAATTATGGGAAGTCTAATCGGCGGTCCAATCGGCAAGCGGCTCATTGAAAAAAGAAATTTAATGGATACCGTTGCCACCGAAGATGACAGTCTTTTAATTGAAGATGAAGAAAAGCACAAACGCCACACAAACATGTATGCAGCCGCCGTTTTCCAGTTAATTTTAGCAATCGGTCTGGGAACCATTTTTTCCTGGCTGCTTACCAAAACCGGACTTACTTTTCCGATTTATATTGGTGCCATGCTTGCCGCAGCATTAATCCGAAATATCGCTGAGTATACAAATTTTACAACCATTCATATGGGTGAAATCAATGACCTTGGCGGAATTTCATTATCCTTGTTTTTGGGAATGGCAATGATTACTTTGAAGTTATGGGAGTTAGCTTCTCTGGCACTTCCGCTTGTCATTTTGCTTGCTGCGCAGACACTTCTCATCGGCGTATTTACTTACTTTGTTATATTCCGTATCATGGGGCATGACTACGATGCCGCAGTTCTCGCCGCCGGTACTTGTGGATTTGGTATGGGAGCAACCCCAAATGCCATGGCAAATATGCAGGCCTTATGCGACCGCTTTGTGCCATCGGTAAAAGCTTATCTGCTGATTCCACTGGTGGGAAGTCTGTTCGCCGATTTTATCAACAGTTTGGTTATTACATTTTTTATCAACATTATATAAGGAGGTTTACTTATGTTTTTTAAAAAGAAAAAATATATTACAATAAACAATCCTCAGAAAAGTAGAAAAAATTATGATTTGACTTATGATAATGTAGCCATTCCGGAGGTGCATACACATGAGGCTTCTGACAGCACAAATGCAGTCTCCTCGAATGCCTCTGTTGACTATGACAACCTTGCAATTCCTGAAGTACACATTAAGGGGAGGAAGTAATCTTTTTCCCATACATGTTTCCCCCTTTTTTTGCATACAGTATATCATATGGAATTATTTCTTTGCAAAAGGAGGTTACTATGTGCAGCATATCCGGCTTTTATGACCCCACGGCCGATTTTACCGGGCAGCGGGATTCTTTTTTGCATATTTTAGACGAAATGAAACACTGTCTTGCCCACCGCGGTCCTGACGATAATGACAGTCTGCTGACACCACACTGTGGACTGGCACACACAAGACTTTCCATCATTGATTTGGCGGGTGGCCCCCAGCCTATGACAAGAGAACTGGATGGCTATCCTTATCATATTGTATATAATGGTGAAATTTACAATATGAAAGAGTTAAAAAATGACTTGGCAAACCATCAGGTTTTTCCAAAAACGAATTCTGACACAGAAATCTTATTATTATCATATTTAACCTTTGGCGCCGATTTTGTAAAAAAAGTCGACGGTATTTTTGCCTTTGCCATTTATGATGAACGGCACAATACAATGACTTTATTCCGGGATTCATTCGGCGTAAAACCACTTTTTTATACCATGATAAATGGAACGATTGTTTTTTCCTCGGAGCCAAAAGGCTGCTTTTGCTTTCCGGGCGTCAAAGCAGAACTTGATGTGGATGGACTCAATGAGATTTTATCATTAGGTCCGGCACGCACGCCGGGAAGCGGCGTATTTTACGGATTTCACGAGCTGCTGCCGGGGTGTTACCTGACGTGCTCTGTTTTTGGAAGAAAAATGACGCAGTATTTCCATCTGGAAAGCAGACCGCATTTTGATTCTTATGAGGAAACCGTTGAAAAAACATCATTTCTGATTCAGGATGCCATCAAAAGACAAATGGTTTCCGATGTGCCAATCTGCACCTTTTTATCCGGCGGTGTCGATTCGAGCGTGGTCTCTGCGGTCTGTGCCGCCGAGTTAAAGAAACAGGGAAAAAAACTCACCACATTTTCCTTTGATTTCATAGATAATGACAAGTATTTTAAGGCGAATTCTTTTCAGCCGTCGCAGGACCGCCCATATGTTGACAAAATGGTTTCTTTTCTGGATTCCGACCATCACTATCTCGAATGTGACAACAAAATGCAGGCGGATTTATTATACCGCTCAGTGGACGCACATGACCTCCCATGCATGGCGGATATTGATTCTTCCTTACAGTATTTTTGCGAGGAAGTCAGCCATTCTCATAAGGTTGTACTGACCGGCGAATGTGCAGACGAGGTATTCGGCGGATACCCATGGTTTCACAGAGAGGAAATGCTTAACTCCGGTACATTTCCATGGACTCCTTCACTCACCCCGCGCAAAGTTCTTTTGAAAGATGACTTAGTAGAAAGTCTTCACATGGATGAATATGTAAAAAAGATTTATGACCGGTCAGTCAGTGAAATTAATGTTCTCCCATCCGAAAGTGAAATTGAGACAAATAGACGGCGGATTGGTTATTTAAATATCCGTTTCTTTATGCAGACGCTGCTAAACCGTATGGACCGCACAAGCATGTTCTCGGGATTAGAAGCACGTGTTCCATTTGCTGACCGAAAACTTGTCGACTACGTTTTTAATATTCCATGGGAAATGAAAGCAAAGGACGGACTTGTCAAAAATATACTGCGTCAGGCATCAAAAGGACTTTTGCCGGATGAAATTTTGTTCCGCCGCAAAAGCCCTTATCCAAAAACATACAATCCTTATTATGAAAATTTGTTGGCAAAACGCCTCAAGGAGGTACTTTCCGACTCTGCAAGTCCCCTGCATTCTCTCCTTGATTTAAAGCAGGTCACCCAGTTTTTAGAAAATCCAAAAGATTACGGGGCACCTTGGTACGGTCAGCTCATGGCAGGCCCGCAAATGATTGCCTACCTTTTGCAGATTGAATATTTCTTACGAAAATATAACGTATCCATCCGGATTTAAAAGGGAGAGCGGATTACCGGCTGCAGCTGTCTGCCGCAAAGAGCCGCCTCAATCGTATCCGGTATCAGTTCCGTATGGGCAATCATCGACTTCGGTTTCTTTTCGCAGTCATCCTGCCCAAACGGAACAAAATAGAAATTTTTTGTATTCATCAAGAAACCAATGTTCTTTAAACTGGCTCCAAGTGCATCATTGGTAGCCGGTGAAAGAACAACCGGTTTGTCATTCCGCATATGCGCTTTTGCCGCCATCAATACCGGTGTATCGGTAATCCCCGCTGCAAGTTTTGCCATCGTATTTCCGGTACATGGCGCAATCACCAGAATATCCAAAAGTCCTTTCGGACCAATCGGTTCCGCCTCCTGAATTGAAAAAATCCCACGTTCTCCTGTAATTTCCTGTATTTCGATAATAAAATCTCTCGCATCGCCAAACCGGCAGTTCACGGTCTGTGCGGTCTGGGAAAAAATCGGAATGACCCGATTATCCTCCTTGACAAGCTGCCTGACCACTTCTTTTATTTTCTCATAAGTGCAAAAAGAGCCGGTAAACGCAAAGCCAACCGTACGCTGTTTCTTTTTGCTCATTCCGCTAATCTCCCAAAATTGTTTTCTTAATTACTTCCATAAGTATGCCGGCTGATGACTTCGGTGCATAAATGCCGGGAAGTCCTAAACATAATTTTGCAAAAATCGACGATTCCTGACAATAGGAAAAATCCGTTCCACCCGGTCTTGATGCAATATCAATAATACACACCTCCGGTTTTACTCCCTGCAGCCGCTCCTTGGTAAGAACCGGTGCCGGTACGGTATTAAAAATAAAGTCATATTTTGACATTGTATCTTTTGGTGCATCAAAGGAACAAGCCCGATAGCCATAACTTTTTGCCCGCGCTCTCTTTTTCTCCTTCCGCTCCATAATGGTAACGGATGCCCTCCATTGGCTGAGTTTTGCCGCCAGTGCCGCTCCACACGTTCCATATCCAGTGACTAGGCACTCGCTCCCCTGAATACTCACACAGCCATGGATAAGCGCCTCCGAAACGGCCCCCTCTGCGGTGGCCAGTGCATTTCTCTCCGCCACACCATCTTCTTTGTAATAATCAACTACGCGAATTCCTCGTTCCTTCGCATAATCTATCGCAGTTTCCGGGAATTTACATCCATAAACCACCTGTCCTTTTTGAAATTTTTCTTTATTTTCCTCAAAGAACATGGCAGTCTGTGGAACCGGAAGAAGGATTGCATCGTGATAGCCCGGCTGATAACTCATTGCCTCCATCACCTCATGTCCCTCTTTTTTTAACATTTGCGCCAGATAATACTGCCTTTTTTCTTCCCCCAGAACTAAAAAATGATAAAAAGCCATAATACACTCTCCGATACAGCAGTTGTTATTGTTAGTATATGATATTCAGGGAATCAAGGTCCAAACTAGTTCTGACCCGCATAGGCAGACTGGTACTTCATAAGTTCCTCAATATAAATTTCACCAAGTGCACTCACTACCGACCCGGCACGATGAATATAGCCAATCTGCATTTTCTCGGATTCCTTTAGCGGAATGGCTAACGAATCATCCCCATTTAATTCCTCGCAAATAATACCGGAACACAACGTGTAAGCATCCAATCCATTCATCAGATTTAACATCGTTGCACGGTCATTCGCCTTGATAATACGATCATAATCATAGGTGCTTTTCATCTCTTCTGCCAGATAAAAAGAATTGTTTTTTCCCTGGTCAAAAGCCAGACACGGATACGGCTCTAAATCCTTCATCGAAAGTATTTCCCGCCCGGCTAACGGATGCCCGGAGCGCAGATATACATAGGTATCACAGGAAAATAATTCGGTGAATTTCAACTGATTTTCCCTGAGAATTTTTTCTAACACCTTCCGATTCATGTCATTCATATATAAAATGCCAAGCTCACTTTTGAAATTACGCACATTTTCAATGATTTCGTATGTGCGCGTCTCATATACAGCAAATTCATAATTTTCCATTCCCGCACGTTTGACTGTCTCTACAAATGCCTTTACCGCAAAGGAATAATGCTGCATGGAAACACTGAATTTCTCTCGGGATTCTTTTTCAATATATCGATTTCGAAGCAGACGGTACTGCTCCGTCACCTGTCTTGCATATCCGAGAAATTCCTCACCATCCGGCGTCACAACAATACCTCTGCTCGTGCGCAAAAAAAGTTCAAAGCCAAGTTCTTTTTCCAGTTCTTTTACAGCCCCCGACAAACTTGGCTGTGAAATAAACAAAGCCTTTGCCGCCTCATTCATTGAACCGTGGTCTGCCACCGCAATTACATATCTTAACTGTTGTAACGTCATGATTTACCCTCCATTCTCTAAATACTGCACCCCGGCATCGGATATTCCTCCGGTCTCAGTTCATGAATATCGGCATGTTCTCCGCATACACGGCATCCTTTTGACGGACTTCCAAAATTCACCGTCCGAAATCTCATCGTCAGTCCATCGAAGGTAAGCATTTTCCCGGTAAGAAGTTCGCCTGCCCCGGTAATATATTTTTGCGCTTCCAATGCCTGAATACTTCCAATAATTCCCGGAATCGAACCAATAACCCCTGCGGAAGAACAATTGTCCACTGTTCCATCTTTTGGAATTTCTTCGAAAATACACCGATAGCACGGTCCCTCCCCTGGCACATACGTAAGAACCTGTCCGTAAAACTGCCGGATTCCTGCATGACAAAATGGTTTCTTTGCCAATACACAGGCATCATTAATCAAAAATTTTGCCGAAAAATTATCTACCGCATCAATAATAAAATCATACGGCTCAATCAGTGCCATAATGTTTTCCGGGGTAACACGCTCTGCATGCAGATGAAGTTTGACATCCGGATTTAATTTGCGAATCCGCTCTCCTGCCGACTCCGTTTTTTCCACACCAAGCGAATCCATGTCATGAATAATCTGTCTCTGCAAATTTGTCAAATCCACACAGTCACCATCCACAATGCCAATTGTTCCCACGCCACTTGCTGCTAAATATAAAATAGCCGGCGAGCCAAGTCCACCAGCTCCAATCACTAACACTTTGCTCTCTAACAATTTTTGCTGTCCCTTTACTCCTACGCCCTTTAAAATTAAATGTCGCGAATACCGCTGCATCTGTTCCTCTGTAAATGCCATATGTTCTCTCCATTGCTGATTGTTTTTACTGGGATTATATCATTTTATCTGGGGGGATGCAAGGTGATGGGGATGTGTGGCTTTCCGGTTTCCGTAAAGCATCAAGAAAAGTTAGTGATAAGTGGGCGCTCCCGCTAAACAAACGCGTAAGGGTATCAGCATGTAAACGACACATGCCTGATACCCACGTGTTTGTACCCACTTATCACTAACTTTTCTTGATGTTTTACTGGAATCCTGGAAAGGCACACAACAAACGCTTCCCATCTTTTTCGTTTTTATTTTACAGCCTTAAAAGCTTCTTCCAAGTCTTCAATAATATCATCTACATTCTCTGTTCCGATTGACAGACGGATGGTATTTGGTTTGATTCCCTGGTCTAACAATTCTTCCTCATTCAACTGAGAATGTGTTGTACTTGCCGGATGAATAACTAACGATTTTACATCTGCTACATTGGCAAGCAGGGAGAACAACTCCAGATTATCAATGAAATCTTTTGCTTTCTTGTCATCGCCTTTAATCTCAAAGGTAAAGATTGAACCGCCGCCATTTGGGAAGTACTTTTTGTACAATTCCTGCTGAGAAGGATCATCGGATACAGCCGGATGATTTACCTTTTCAACTTGTGGATGATTGTTCAAATACTCTACTACTTTCAATGCATTTTCTACGTGGCGCTCAACTCTAAGGGAAAGAGTTTCAAGCCCCTGTAAAAACATAAATGCATGGAACGGAGAAAGTGTCGCACCGGTATCACGAAGCAGAATCGCACGGATTTTCGTAACGAAAGCAGCCGGTCCTACCGCTTTTGTAAAGCTGATTCCGTGATAACTTGGGTTTGGCTCGGTCAAAGAAGCGAATTTGCCGCTTGCTTCCCAGTCAAACTTACCGCTGTCTACAATGACACCACCGATAGCTGCACCATGTCCACCGATGAATTTTGTTGCGGAATGTACCACGATATCAGCACCGTATTCAATCGGGCGAACCAGATAAGGAGTAGCAAATGTATTGTCAATTGCCAGTGGAATTTTGTGAGCATGTGCAATGTCTGCCAATTTCTCAATATCCACAACATCTGAGTTCGGATTTCCCAGTGTTTCAATAAATACAGCCTTTGTATTATCTTTGATTGCAGCCTCAACCTCGTCAAAGTTAAATGGGTCAACAAATGTTGTTTCAATACCATACTGTACTAATGTGTGAGCTAACAAATTGTAGGTTCCACCATAAATATTTTTTGCTGCTACGATGTGGTCTCCTGCCTGTGCAAGATTCTGAATCGTATAGGAAATTGCTGCTGCACCACTCGCTACGGCAAGTGCTGCCACGCCGTCTTCAAGTGCTGCCACACGCTGTTCAAAAACATCTTCTGTAGGATTTGTCAAACGTCCGTAAATATTTCCTGCATCCGTAAGTCCAAAACGTGCTGCTGCATGTTCACTGTTGCGGAACACATAAGATGAAGTAGCGTAAATCGGAACTGCTCTTGCATCGGTAACCGGGTCCGGATTTTCCTGTCCTACATGTAACTGAAGTGTCTCAAATTTTAAATTTCTTTCTGCATAACTTTTTTTACTCATATTCTCATACCTCCATTTTCATTGTGCTCTGCACAGGTGTTATTTTCTTGTTCTGTAGTTATCATACCAAATAGGTAGGGTATTGTCTAATACAAGAAATATTTTACTAGGTATAGGAATACGCTATAACCATTAAATCTTCTTAAAATTCAACCGAAGCGCATTTGTCACCACGCAGAAACTGGACAAACTCATTGCTGCCGCTCCAAACATCGGATTTAACTGCCAGCCAAACAACGGAATCCACACACCGGCTGCCAACGGAATACCAATAATATTATAAATAAATGCCCAGAATAAATTTTCACGGATATTTTTTCTGGTTGCACGGCTTAAGCGGATTGCTGCCGGAACATCACTGAGTTTACTCTTCATCAATACAACATCCGCTGCATCCATTGCCACATCTGTTCCGGCTCCAATGGCAATTCCGATATCTGCCTGCGTAAGAGCCGGCGCATCATTAATACCATCGCCCACCATGGCAACCTTGCCGTTTTCTTTCAATTTTCGAATCACGGCCTCTTTTTCATCCGGCAGAACACCGGCAATCACTTCATCCACACCGGCTTCCCGGCCAATCGCATTTGCTGTTTTTTCATTATCTCCGGTAAGCATCACAACGCGAAGTCCCATTTTCTGCATCTGGCTGACGGCATCGGCACTGTCTTCTTTCATCGTATCCGCCACGGCAATCATACCAAGCAGCGTGTCATCTTTGGCAAAATACAATGGTGTTTTTCCTTCTTCTGCCAATCGGTTCGCCTGCCCTTTTACCGTGTCATCAATCACTGCCACCTTTTCAATCGCAGACTGATTTCCACCAAGCAGGACTTCCGTTTTACCATTTTCTTTAATCTGTCCTTTCAGACCATTTCCCGGCATAATTTCAAATCCCGAAAGTTCCGATGATAAAGTATCAAGTTCCTCTGCATAGGAAACAATAGCACGTGCCAGAGGATGCTCACTCTTTTTCTCCAGCGCATACGCATACGAAAGAAGTTCATTCTCGGAGCACCCAGAAAATGGAATCATATCAGTTACCTTCGGCTCACCGCGCGTAATCGTTCCGGTTTTATCCAGTGCCACGGTTGCAATTTTACCCGTCTCTTCCAAAGCTGCTGCCGTCTTAAACAAAATTCCGTGTCTGGCGCCAAGACCATTTCCTACCATAATAGCAACCGGCGTTGCCAGACCAAGGGCACACGGGCAACTGATAACTAGAACCGAAATAGCACGTGCCAATGCATAACCAACACTTTGTCCACACAAAAACCATACAAGAAAAGTAACTACTGCAATTGAAATAACAACAGGAACAAAAACGCCCGAAACTCTATCTGCAATTTTGGCAATCGGTGCTTTCGTTGCCGCCGCATCTTTTACCATCTGGATAATCTGCGACAAAGTGGTATCTTCTCCTACTCTGGTTGCCTCGCAGCGAAGAAAACCGGTCTGATTCAGCGTTGCGGCAGAAACCATTTCTCCTTCTTTTTTATCTACCGGAATACTTTCTCCGGTCAGTGCCGCCTCATTGACTGCACTGCTTCCTTCTAAAATCACGCCATCCACGGGGATATTTTCCCCCGGTTTGACAAGGAACATCTCTCCCTTTTGAACCTCTTTTACCGGCACGGAAATTTCCTTTCCATCCCGAACAACAACCGCCGTCCGGGGAGCTAACTTCATCAAGCCTTTTATCGCATCCGTTGTCTTTCCCCTAGAACGCGCCTCTAGCATTTTCCCAACAGTAATCAGCGTAAGAATCATTGCCGCCGACTCGAAGTAAAACTCATGCATATATGCCATAACTTTTGCCTCATCCATCAACCTCTGTGCCTCCGCCATCGCAAATAACGCATACACACTATAGCCAAAAGCTGCACTGGCGCCAAGTGCAACTAACGTGTCCATATTTGGCGAACGCCGCCACAAACTTTTATATCCACTGACAAAAAATCGCTGGTTAATGACCATAATCGCAATCGTCAATAACATCTGAGCAAGTCCCATCGCTACATGGTTCACACCAAGGACACCCGGCAGGGGCCATCCCCACATCATATGTCCCATGGATAAATACATCAAAAATACAAGTAAAATTAAAGAAGCAATCAATCGTTTCCTTAACTTTTTTGTCTCTGTATCCTTTAATGTATCTTCTGTCTCCATTTCTCCGTTCTTTTTCTGTTCCATCACGTGGGCACCATATCCGGCATCAACAACTGCCTGAATAATAACGGAATCCGGCACATCACCTTCTACCCCCATGGAATTTGTCAAAAGATTTACACTGCATGAACTTACGCCCTCAACACGGCTTACCGCTTTTTCCACACGGGCACTGCATGCTGCACATGCCATGCCTGTCACTGCATACTGCTTCATGTATATTCCGCCTTTCCTTTTTTTATATTCATCTCATCGAAGCACTCTACTTCTTACCGCATCAGTTTTTGCAGAGTCGCAATCAATTCATCTACGGTTTCTTCTTTTCCTGCCCGGATATCATCCGTCACACAGGTCTTAATGTGGTTTGCTAACAAAACCCGGTTAAAACTATTCAATGCTGCATTGACCGCTGCCACCTGGACTAAAATATCCGTACAGTAAACACCGCGCTCAACCATTCCTCTAATTCCGCGGATTTGTCCTTCCATACGGTTTAAACGATGGATTAAGTCTTTATACTCTTTATCTGAGCGTTCTTTGTGCCGTTCTTCACAGCACGGACACGTTTTCTTTTCTTCCATGCAATCACTCCTATCGATAATTTACGATTCGATTATATACCCCCACTGGGTATATTACAAGTGAAATTTTTCTCATTAAGCAAAAAAAGAAGTTTAATTTGCAAGAGACTATAACACAAAGTGTTACCCGTCTCAAAACAAATTAAACTTCTTTATATTTTGAACTATCTCAGTGCGATAGCTCTTTCATCATGCACTTACAAAAATGCTCTATAATCTCTTCAGATATTCCCCGGTTCTTGTATCAATCTGGATTTTATCACCCTGATTTACGAAAATCGGAACTGCAACCTGTGCACCCGTCTCAACGGTAGCCGGTTTTGTAACGTTTGTTGCTGTATCACCTTTTACACCAGGCTCTGTCTCAGTTACTTCCAACTCAGCAAACATCGGCGGCTCGATTGCGAAAATGTTGCCTTTGTAAGATACCATCTTAACATTATCATTCTCTTTTACAAATTTCATGGAATCGCCAACTGCTTCCTCTGTCAATGCAATCTGCTCATATGTTTCATTATCCATGAAGTTGTACATCTCACCATCGTTGTACAAATACTGCATTTCCTTTTTATCAATATGTGCCTGTGGATACTTCTCTGTCGGACGGAATGTCTTCTCCACAACACCGCCATCTACTACGTTTTTCAATTTGGTACGAACAAATGCAGCACCCTTACCCGGTTTTACATGCTGGAACTCAATAACCTGATATACGGTTCCATCAATCTCAATTGTCAAACCGTTTCTGAAATCTCCTGCTGATACCATAGTTTCCTCTCTTTCCGTCGCACAAAACGACAATAAATTCATATCTATTCATAATTTTAGTATATTTAGAAGCATTTTTCAAGTATTTCTTTTGCAATCTCGGTAATGATTTTCCCATCCGTGCTTACCGTCACGGTAGCGGCGTGCTCATAATACACTCTCCGCTTCTCCATCATCTGTCGTATGTAGTCCACATTCATGTTATCTTTCAACAGTGGGCGATTCGTGTTATAACGAACCCGCTCAAAAATTGTCTCCGGCTTTGCCGTGAGTAAAACAACCGTTCCGATTGCCTGTAACTTTCTCACATTCAGTTCCCGCAGCGCCATACCACCACCACAGGAAATAATCGCCGGTTTTATCATACCTAACTCATCAATCATGGATGTTTCCAAATCACGGAAATAAGTTTCTCCTTCTTTTTCAAAAATATCCGAAATCGCACGACCTTCTTTTTCCTCAATCCACTGGTCAGTGTCGATTTCTATGCGCGAAGCAAGCCGTGATAATTCATGTGAAATGGTTGATTTCCCAACGCCCATAAAACCAATCAAAATGATGTGGCGGTTTCCTTTGTAAATTTTGTCAAACACCTCACACATCGTTTCATAATAGACCTGTCCGGGTGCGGAAGCCTCACTTACACAGCCAAATGAAACAAACGAGCCATACAATCCGCCATACAATCTCGAAACTTTTCCAAGTTCACCCATCGACATCGTAATCAATGGGAAATTCGGAAATTCTTCTTTCATGGCAGCGGTTGCATTTAACAGCGTATCTACATCTTCTCTTATCTTTGGCATACAAGCTAACTTTCCGGCGTAACACCCACACTCTTTTGCCTTACAGAGTCTTTCCTTAATTTCATCCACAGACGGAGTTTTGGAAAAATCATGATAGGAGCCGATTACTTTGGTCTTAGTGTTTGAGTACTTTTGACAGAGTGCTTTTACCTCTTCTTCATCCCGCGCAGCCTCAACATCCACATAATCTGCCGTCTGCTGTTCAAGGATTTTACGAATTGTTTCAAAATAATCAAAGCGGGAACCATTTTCTTCGCCGCCTTCTGCCACCGTGCGAATGGTGACTAACAGCTCCTTTTCATTAAGCACACGCTTTAACTCCGTTATGACATCAAGAATTTCTCTCCCATAACCGGCAAAAAAATCAATGCGCCACTCCACCATTTCCACCGGCAGTTTTGCAATCTGTTTTGCCTCGCGAATAATTCCATCACGAAGCGGAGCAACAATTGGTACACAAATTTTAGGCCTCATCCACTTCATCCTTTCTGTGCGGTCAACTCAAGCAGTTTTTTTGTCGAATGGGTAATATTTTCACATCCGTCTTCTGTAATAATCACAACGTCCTCAATCCGAACGCCGCCAATTCCCTCAATATAAATTCCAGGCTCCACCGTAATTACCATACCGGGCTTAATCACGGTTTCTTCTCTCGGTGAAAAATTTGGGCTTTCATGAATTTCAAGTCCAACCGAATGTCCCAGTGCATGTCCAAAATATTTACCATAGCCGGCATCTGTTATCACATCTCTTGCCATCGCATCAATCTGGCTTCCCTTCATTCCCGGACGAATTCCTAAAAGTGCCGTCTCCTGTGCTTTTAGCACCGTATCATATATTTCACGCTGTTTCTCACTTGCACTGCCAATCACAACTGTTCTTGTCATATCCGAACAGTACCCCTGATACAAACAGCCAAAATCCATCGTTAAGAAATCGCCGTTTTCCAGCTTTTTATCCGTTGGAATTGCATGCGGCATCGCCGAATGTTCTCCCGATGCGGCAATCGTATCAAAACTAAAACCTTCCGCACCTTCTTCTTTCATGTAAAATTCCAGCCATGCGGCAACCTGTTTTTCTGTCATGCCCTCATGAATTTTGGCAATTGTCTTTGTAAAGGCGCGGTCACCGATTGCCTCTGCCTGCCGTATCCTTTCCTGCTCTTTCTCTGTCTTTATCTGACGGAACTGATTCATTTTATTTTCTAATGAAATCAAGTCAGGAGATTTTCCCTCATTTTTTTGAAGTTGTTTTTCCAATTTGTGATAAAGTGATACCGTCATCACCTCATCTTCGATGCCAAGCCTTTTCACATTTTCATCTTTGTTTAAATGTGCCGAAAGGTTTACAAAATATCCATCACTTGTCCATGTCTCAATTTCGTAGCCCGGACACTCATTTTTTGCTGCGATCACATATCTGGAATCCGTGACAACCACTTTTTGCCGGCGGGAAAAATACACATACCCCTCCCCCGTAAAGCCGGCCACAAACCGCATATTTGCCGGTGAGGTAAGAAGAATTGCATCTACCTCGGTGGATTGAAATATTTTTTCTTCCATTTCTTTTCGCATCGTTTCTGCCTCTTTTCTTCGCGTTTTTTTGCGCGATATTCATGCAAAACAATTTTCTCCAGTTTGCGCTTTAATACAATCTGGATTTCTTCCTTTTCGTTAATCGGCTTTACCAGAAAATTTTTGAGTCCGATTCGTTTAGCACCAAAAATATCCGTAAATAACTGATCGCCTACAAAAATCGTGTTTTCCGGTCTTGTATTCATCAGTTCCATCGCATAAAAATAGCCTTTCTTTGCCGGCTTATGCGCGTTAAAAACCGTGTGAACACCAATTTTCTCATTAAACGAATGAACACGTTTCTTTTTATTATTGGAAATCAGACAGCACTCATATCCAATTTTTTTCAGACGGGAAAACAATCGTTTTGCCTGCTCCGTTGCCTCTTTTCCATGTTCAACAAGCGTATTGTCAATATCAAAGAGAATTCCCCGGTAACCTTCTTCATATAACTTTTCATAATCAATGGCATACGTTGACGACACCGTTGTATCCGGAAAAAAACGTTCAAACATAAGCGGGTATCCTTCCTTCCATCAAATTATTTTACAAGCGACTGCAAATGAATGATAAACTGTTCTGCCACACGGCCGGAATATCCACCATTTCTTATGCTCCATGCATTCGCCTGCATCAAAAGTTCTTCCTCTGACAAAGTAATCTCCGGATGCGCTTTGGCAAGACCAAGAATAATCGCATCGAAATCTTTTTTGCTTGGTTTGCTGAAATTGATGCTGACACCAAAACGAGCAACCAGAGAAAGTTTTTCCTGCATCGTATCCGAGCGGTGCAGTTCATCATTTGACATATCCGAGCGGTCGCTCCATGTCTCACGAATCAGGTGACGACGGTTTGATGTCGCATAAATCAGAACATTATCCGGACGTACTTCCATGCCGCCCTCAATGACCGCCTTCAAATATTTGTACTCAATCTCAAATTCCTCAAATGACAAATCATCCATGTATATAATGAATTTGTAATTGCGGTTTTTAATCGTCTCAATAATTGCGGACAAATCCTGAAACTGATGCTTGTAAACTTCAATTAACCGGAGTCCCTTTTCGTAATATTGATTCAAGATTGCCTTGATACATGTCGATTTTCCGGTTCCACTGTCGCCAAAAAGAAGACAGTTATTCGCACGGCGCCCCTCGACAAATGCCTCCGTATTTTCCACAAGCTGCTTTTTCTGAAGTTCATAGCCAATCAACTCATCTAACGTCACATCCGAAGTATGAGTAATTGGTGACAACACCATTTCATCCCCCGTGTGAACAACACGAAATGCCTTATTTAATCCAAACTTACCTACACCATACCGTTTATAAAAGGCGGTCACAATGCCAAAGAAATCCTCTCCGTTTTTCGCTTCACACAACTGAAAAGCCAAATCGCGGACTTTTTCACTGACACTTTTATTATAAGTATTTTCTGCCTTTGCCATGGAATGATAATGAGTCAATGTCTCAAAACATGCAACTCCTAATTTCTTTTCCATCGCAGAAAAATCATAATGGAACAAACGATAAAAATGCTCCATATCCTGTTTTACAATTTCATTCACCGTACCATCTTTGGAAGCCCCGACCGTCTCACAGAGAATACTAAATGGATTTTCTGTTGTTGCCAAAAGATAAGCAATGTAACACTGCCATAAATTGTTATCAAATCCATACGTCGTTGACAAATCAAGGAGCCTGTACACCTCATCGTAAATCGCACGAACCAGCTCTTCTCTGCTGTAGGAATCATCGTGCTCCATCTTTTCTACTAAACTGCCAAGTTTCATCAAAATACTGTCTTTTCCAAGCTGTCCATACATTACAAGCCCTGCTGTTTCTCGATACATCTACATCGCCTCCAAATCAATACACTGTATATTGTCCATATTTTTAGCCATAACAGACAATTCATTCGTAAATCCTTCTTTTGAAAAAAGGTAATAATAATCGGCTTCTTTGCCCGTCTGCTCAATGTCATGCAAAAGTTCTTCAAATTCTTTTGTCGTCATCGGCTCATTGCTCCATTTGCATGTTCCCACAAGGAGTTTTCCCTCTTTTGTATTCGCAATCAGAGGAACAAAACCGGACTTTCCGTAAAGACTACCAAACCTTTCAAACTGCGCCGGCAGATGATGATACTGATTCATCAATTCCATAAATTCACGGCACACCTTCTGATAAGCTTTTCCTGCCAATTCATCCAAGCCGTTTTTAATATGAGCCTCATAAAATTCATCCGGGCTCTGCATACTAAAATCCGAAAAATTCGGATAAATTAACTGATACCAAAACTGTAAAAAGGAATCCGTAATACCATACAGCCCCTTCTGCACAGAATCCCGCTTTTCCGGCTCATAGGAAAAGATTTTTTCCGCCACATCAATCTGTATCAGATTTTTAATATAAACCGAAATTTTTGCTCTGGAAAATCCTGTTCTTGTAAACAAATAATTTAACTTTGGCTCATTTTCCGCAAGCACCGATAAGATAGTACTGTAAAAAGGAAGTTCACGCAGGGAAGTTTTCAAAAAACGCTGTGCCTCCGTATGAAGCACTCCCTTTTTGTCCACAATCAGCCGTACAATATTTTGTTTTACGCTCTCTTTCGGATTCCAGTATTCCAAATACCCCGGCACACCGCCTAAAATTCCATAAATCAAAATACAGTCTTTGGTTGTGCTTTCCGGAAAACGGTCTACCATCTCAACGAAAGTAAACTCTTTTAACTTGATTGGCAGACTCATATATTTTGCCAATTCTCCCATATCCGAAACCATATCGTTTTCCACCCATCCGATGGCAGAGCTCACGAAAAGAACCATCACCTGTCCTTTCGGAAACTCATCAAATTTCATAAGAAAATCTGCAAAAAAAGTCTTGTACCCTTTCTGCATTAAATCAAATTCATCCACGACAAATACAATCCGTTCTTTTTCCGCCTTTTCCTTTACCGAAAAAAGTACTTTTTCAAAATAACGATTCTGTTCTTTTTCAGACAACTCTCTCGCCTGATAATAGACATATGTTTTGTCCTGCACAAATTTTTTTACAAGCGTTGTCTTCCCAATCTGCTCCCTTCCATAGAGAACAACGATGGAATTACCGCCCTTTAAATAAGCCTGATTTAGCATTGCCAGTTCTTTTTCGCGGCCAATAAACACAACCATCACGCCCTTTCTTTTACATCTTGTCCGGTGCCTCAAATCCAAGCAAATCGATACAAGATTCCAAAACTTTTTGTACTAAGGAAAGAAGTTTGATGTAGGAAGCTTTTCTCTTCTCATCCTCTTCTAACAAAATTTTCGTCTCATGGTAAAAATGGTTAAAACTTTCCGACAACTCATAAATATACTGACAGATTTTATGTGGTGCCAATTCTTTATATGCCGTTTCCATCATATCCGCAAAGCGGCTAAGTGTCAGATACACGCCGGTCTCACTCTCATTTGCCGGAGCTAAAAGTTTCGTATCATCATTCAGTACGCCCCCCTGCTCCTTATATTTTGCAAGGAGGGATTTAATTCTTACAATCGTATACAAAATATACGGTCCTGTATTTCCCTCAAAGGAAGCAAAACGCTCAATATCAAAAATATAATCTTTTGATGCCTGATTGGATAAATCACCATATTTCAAAGCAGCAAGACCGACTTTTGCTGAAATCTCTCTCGCTTCCTCTTCGCCATAATCACGATTTTCCATCATTTTTTTGTAAACTTCATCATTAATCTGCTCTCTGAGAGCCTGTAAGCGAAGCACACCGCCATCTCTTGTCTTAAACGGTTTTCCGTCTTTTCCGTTCATGGTACCAAAACCGATGAAGTCAAGTTCTGTATCTGCTTTTGCAATCCCGGATTTTTTCGCTACACGGAATACCTGGGTAAAATGCAGCGACTGACGCTTATCCGCCAGGTAGATAATCTGATCCGGCTCAAACAGTTTTTCACGCTCCACAATCGTTGCCAAATCGGTTGTCGCATACAACGTCGCACCATTTGACTTTACAATAATACACGGCGGTATCTCTTTTTTATCCGTTTCTTCCGTAACGTCCACAACAAGAGCACCCTCGCTCTCATAAGCAAATCCGTCCTCTTTTAATTTTGAAACCATATCCGGAATATACTCCTGCACATCGCTTTCCTTTTTCCAAAGGTCAAAATGAACATCAAGTTTATCATAGTTTTTCTTTAAATCGGCAATGGAAACATTCAAAACATGCTCCCACAACGCACGGTATCCACGATTACCATCCTGCAAAAGAGCCGTTGCGCCCTGTGCTTCTTTCAGATAATCTTCATGCTCTTTGGAATAACCGCTGGCATACGGATAGATTTCCTCCAAATCCGAAATAGTAAATGGTGCTTCTTTCGGATATTCTCCTGTAAAGGACTCGTCAAAATAAGGTAAATCCGGCTGTCTTTTCTTTAATTCCGTAATAATCAAGCCAATCTGAAGTCCCCAGTCACCTAAGTGCACATCACCAATCACCTTATTTCCCATAAAACGGCAGATTCGTTTCACACTTTCACCGATTACTGCTGAGCGAAGATGTCCTACATGAAGCGGTTTTGCCACATTTGGTCCGCCGTAATCAATGACAATCGTTTTCGGTTTTTCAGAAACCTCTACGCCAAACCGGTCTTCCTTGTCCATCTGTTCTGCATTTGACGCTAACAATTCACCACTCACAATAATATTAATAAAACCAGGATTTACTGCCTCGATTTTCTCAAAAGCCACATCCTCTGACAATTTTTCCACCACATCATTGGCAATCTGAATCGGTGCCTTTTTGTATTCTTTGGCTGCTGCCATCGCACCGTTACACTGATACTGGCAAAGGTCCGGGCGGTTACTTACAGAAACCATCGCATACTTTTCATCGTACCCTGCTGCCACAAAGCCCTCTGTCATTTTTTCCTTTAAACAATCAATTATTTTCTTCATCATTTCCTCCATTTTGAATAAGAAAGGCACCGAAATCCATCCGGTGCCACGATTTCCTATTCTTATTTTAATTCTAAATTTAATTTTGTCAACCATTCAAAATAATTTTCAAACGTTTTTCGACAACAAAGTGGGTCATCAATCCGGATTCCCGGAACTTTTGTACCAATTACCGCAAATGCCATTGCCATCCGGTGATCCTCGTACGTCTGAATGGCAATCGGATTTTCATCGGAGCACTTTGGTGTTTTTGGATGAATGATAAGACCATCCTCTGTCTCTTCACAAGAAATTCCTAATCTTGTCAGTTCATTGACGATTGCCTGCATACGATTGGATTCCTGCCTGCGGATATGTGCCACCCCATGAATTGTCGTATCTCCCTTTGCAAAAACCGCCGTAGCAGCAAGTGTCATTGTCTGATCTGAGAAATCACTCATCACCACATCCACACCGTGAAGCACACCATCTTCCGGTCCTCTTAAACAAATTCCATCCGGCTCGTCAGTAACCGTACAGCCCATTTTTTCAAGCACCCATAAGAATTTTACATCTCCCTGCGAACTGTCAAAATGAACATGTGCTGCCTTTGCCACTCCTCCATTAATTGCCGCCATCGCATAAAAATAACATGCTGCTGACACATCCGGCTCAATCTGATATTCTCTTGCCGTATAATGCCCTGATGGCAGAATTTCATATTCATTTTCCGATTTCTGACGCATGGAAACACCAAACTCTTCCATCATTTTCATCGAAATTTTCACGTACGCTTTCGCATCGCGTTTGCCGGTTAGTACCACATCAAATCCTGTTTTTGAAAATACACCATTTAATAGGAGTGCCGATAGAAACTGACTGCTGGCATCAATATTTAACGATACCTTCTTTTTTTCGCTGCTTTCCTCTCGTCCAAGAATTTCAAATGGAAAACAATATTCATCTTCAAGAAATTGAAACTTCGCACCAAGGAACTCCAATGCTTCCAATAACGGACGCATCGGCCTCACCTGCATCTGCTTTGACGATGTCACATGATAATGCCCTCCGGACAACGCAAGCATTGCCGTCAAAAAACGTGCCGCCGTTCCGGCACTTCCGACATACACATCCGCCGTCTGCTTAGGAATCTGCGTACCGTGTCCCACAATCGTCACCCTTGCCTCTTTTTCATTTACGTCTATCTCATAGCCAAGTGTTTTTAACGCCTCCATAAACACACGGGAGTCATCACTAAATAAAACGCCTTTTAATACACTTTTCCCCTCTGACAGTGCAGCCAGCAAAAGCGCCCGGTTCGTAATACTTTTTGAGCCGGGCACTGTAACTTCGATTATTGGTTTTCCCACAAATGGTTTCATCTTATATTGATTCATCGTATCGTCCTCTCCTGCATTAACTCGCAAAACCAATATAACAAGAAAGCAGATTCAGGTCAAGCGTTTCGTAACACTTTGCCCTGCTCCATCTTGGAAACGGTATCACAGAGGGTTTCAATATCCTCAGCATTATGAGAAGAAAGCAAAATGGTTGTTCCCAGCGCTTTTTTCCCAAGCAGCAGTTTTCGCATCTGCAAAACACCCTCTGCATCCAATCCGTTAAACGGCTCATCTAAAACGAGAAGATTTGGCTCTTCCATAATAGCCTGTGCAATTCCAAGTCGCTGACGCATCCCAAGACTATATTTTTTTATGGGACGTCTAAGGTTTGGATTTAATCCCACCAATTCCATCGTGTGAATAATCTGCCCTCTGTCAATTTTCCCATTCAGTTCTGCTAAAACCTTTAAATTTTTGTACCCACTGTAATGCGGAATAAATCCCGGTGTCTCAATAATAACGCCTGTGTGGGGCGGAAAATCCACTTCTTTTCCTATCCTTTTATGGTCCACCCATATCGTTCCCTGTGATGGTCTGATAAATCCAAGAATACACTTCATAAGCATTGTTTTACCAGAGCCATTCCGCCCAATCAATCCATGAATTTTCCCTTTTTCAAAAGTCAGATTAATATCCGACAAAATAACCTGTTTTTTCATTGTCAAAGAAAGATTTTCTATCTCAATCATGCACTCCATTAACTGCCCCTCCTTAATCAATTTCGTGGTCAAAATTATAATTCATCTTTTTACATCTTATAAACGCCACAAATAAAATCACTGCCAATAATCCGATAAAATAATAAGCACTAAGTGACAACGGAAAAACCATTTCTCTATAGTAGCGCGTATAATGCACACCAAGAAGGCTATTAGCCATCGGAAATAAAAATTTAAAACGGGAACTTGTTGCACAAAAACAAATCCCAGCCGCAATCACCAAAAAGCCCGTGATAACTCCTGCCTTCTTCGCCCCTAAAGTAGCAAAAAGTAAAAGAATCATACTAAGCAAAAACAAATACAAAAAGACAAATAACAGCCCGCAAAAAACAGCAAATGCCGGCGACATATGATAATAAATTTCCGGCGGAATGCTGACACTTCCTGTATTTTGTGCATAGTCCGGAAACGAATAGGCAAACTCCGAAACCACAGGACTCCATTTTGCAGAAAAACTTCCACCCCACAAAACAGGAATCATCATTCCCACAAACACAATGAGCAGGTAACTAAGAATACTCATCTGTGCGTACAAAATCTGTCCAAAAAACCAATTTCCTTTCCCCGCTCTCTGCACAACAAAAAGTGTATTTCCATCAATTCTTGGATAATCTGACATAATCGCAAGAAACACTGCCGGCACAAGAAGAATCATAAAATTGGAATTTAACAGGGCAACAAATGGCTCATACACATTGATTGGTTTTCCCATCATAGCTGCATTTTGCAGCAGAGGAACCGTAATAAACTGATAGGCAAAAACAAGCGCTGCCACAATCAGAATCATGCGCGGATCCATAATAAGTTTGATATACTCCATCTTTGCTATATGCCATATTTTACTAACCCAAAATTTACCATGTTCCACGCAATAACCTCCTTTTTATCAAACAGTAACATCCTATCATAAGCACCAATGCCGCAACCGCCATCCAAACGCCTGCCGTTACCAGATATTGTTTCCATGGATAATAAAGGATGCCTGTCGTTTCCCAAATCGCTATATTCCGGTTTCGAAGAAGCAAATCATACAAATAAATCAAGATAAACGGCATGCATAAAATAATATATCGATTTTTCAATAACGCAGTGAAAAACAAAACCGGTATACACACCAAACATCCGTAAAAGAAAAACCGGATTCCCTTCCTAAGAAGAAGTGGCACAATTTGTGAAAGAATCGGCATCTTTCCCATAGAGGTAAAAATCACAAACAAAATTCCTTCATACAAAAAACGCCCAAGCACAGCAAGCAGACCACTGGACAAAACAGCCTCCGCCATACTTCCCACAATATACTTTCGTACACCAATTCTTGCCTGACGAAATAAATAATTGTTCGTCATCTTTTCATTCCAAAACACATTTAAGAATGGAAAGATAACAAGAATTGGCATAAACATCGCCATAAAAATACTGATTGGATTTGTAATCAGACTTTCAAACGTAATATCATTTTCCAGAAAAATCTGTCTCATCTGTCCCTCAAAAAACAAATCCCAAAAGGAATATTCCTTTCCGCTTTCATTGGCATAGCACACAGCCGTAAAACTTAATGCCGTAACACATAGAACACAACACCAAAACACCTTATTCTTTAAAATACGTTCTACAAAACTTTTCATCCAATTCATCGCTACCCTCTCAATAATTCCTCACATAATCAACGGTTCCCGTCTTGCAGTCCACGAGAGCAAATTCTTCCTGATTTTCTTTCTCCGAAAACAACATCAGATAACAAGGACTTGTCGTATACTTTTCTCCTGCCTCATGCTCACTCTCTTTTCCGGCATCACTGCACATCCGGTAACAAAGTGATATCTTTGAAATATGATAACCATGATAGGAAGGAAGTTCTTTGGAAACAAGTTTTAGTGCACTTTGCAGTGATAATACCGTTTTGATTTCTTTTTGTTTTCCCGCCTCGTACATTACACCCTCGTTTGACAAAAAACTATCTGCCCCCTTACAGGAACTAACCACAATCTGGTCATCGTAACAATCCGCATATTCAACCGACAAAGACTTCGTATCTGCACTCTCCATTAATTTCTTTTGAACTAATTCTTCCACCCCATGATATGTTTTGCGAAAACAAAAGCGTAAGAAAACACTTCCATCTTCACCATTTTTGTAAACATCAACTTTACTTGGCCGGCTTTTTAGTACGTTTTTCGTCACCGTTTTCTCCCACTTTTCTTCTTCCTTTTTCGCAAGTTCCACCGCCTGTTTCAGCGAAATTGTACCATCCTGCAACTGATATGTTTTATTTTCATACTTTCTATCCAGCCATACGGTTTCTAAAAGATTCTCTTCCTCTATTTCATCCGATTTTTCTGACTTCCGGTAATTGATGAACCCATTATTTCCAAGCAGCAGACGTTCGCCCGTCTCTGTATTTTCATACTCCGGTCCCGGCGGCGAACTATTCGGGTTCTTTTTATAATACTTTTTTTTGAATGTCTTTTTCGGTACATAGGATTCAAAAATTTGATTTTCTTTCTGTAATAAATCACCTGCCTGCAAAAGTTTCGCCTCATACATCTTATCCGGCACATCAAAAAAAGCACAATTTTTAATATCAAGATTTTCAAACGATGTTGACCGGATATCGGCAAGTTCCCGCCTTAATCCATCCATATTTACATACTGTAAATCATTTTTGTTTTCGCCTGCTGCCTCTTCCGGGCTTTGAATGTAATCGCAGCCAACACATAAAATAATGGCTAAGATAACAAATAAAATGTGTGTGTGTTTCAATGGTATCCTCCTCTTATTGTTCTTTATACAATCTCCCCATCACTAATTTCAATTACACGCCCGCACCGTGCGGCGACTTCCATATCGTGTGTTACAATAATAACAGTTTTCCCGCCTTGATTCAACTTTTCAAACACGTCCATGATTTCCCCGGATGTTTTAGAATCCAGCGCACCGGTCGGTTCATCTGCAAGTAAAAACGTCGGATTATTTACAAGGGCACGTGCAATCGCCACACGCTGCTTTTGACCGCCGGAAAGCTGACGAACAGGCTTTTTCGCCAACTCTGCAAGACCGACGTTTTCCAATGCAGTCATAATTTTTTCCCTTCGCACATCGTTTCCCTTTACTTTTCCAAAAATCAAAGGAATCTGAACATTTTCCTCGATGGTGTATTCATCAATCAAAGCATAGTCCTGCATGACAATACCCATTTTTTGATTGCGAAATCTGGCACGCTCTTTTTCCTTCAAATCTCCTACCGACACACCATCTACCAGATAACTTCCCTTATCATAAGAATCAATTGCCGCCAAAATATGCAGTAACGTGGATTTTCCGGCACCGGATTTTCCGATAATTGCCACCATTTCTCCTTCTTCAATTGAAAGGTCAATTCCTTTCAAGGCACAAAATTCATTTGTCTTTCCTTTGTTGTATATCTTTACTAAATTTTTTATTTCAATCATAATATTACTCCTTTCGATTTCGTAATACATCCGCAGGTTGTTTTTTTCTTAAAATCTGATACGGCACAATAAAATGGACGGCACAAAGCAACAGAATTACACCACCTAAAAGTACAAGTACCGGAACTGAAAAATTCACATACACGTAATTTTCCAGATGCAGTTTAGCTGTAACTGCTAAGAAAAAGAAAAACAGCACAACAGACAAAAATGCACTAAACAAACTCTGTACTAAGGAAAAACAACTGCACTTTTTCCATGGCAGTCCAAGCAGACTAAACACGGCATTATGATATAAATCGTCTGCCATATTCAAGGTACATACATTAATTAAACTTACAATAGTAATAATCAATACACTCAGTAAAACCGGCAAATACATCATGACCTTGCGAATCATTTCATGATTTGAACTCGCCATAAATGTTTCCAAATTTGCATCTAACGCTGAATCTTGAGATAACTCACCAAGATTATCCTTTAATACCATGTTATTTCTATTTTTCTCTGTACGACTGATGCCGTCTTTATAGACAATAAAATGTTCCCTGTCATATGTAACCGGCATATTCACTGATTTAGCCCCTGTTTCTGATGTTAGAAACAATACCGTTTGTTCCTGCTCATGCCGATAGGTAGAAAAAATATCACGGTAATCATAATATAAACGATTTCCCTGTCCAAAATCATGTCCAAGGATTTGCGCTCCTTCATCTAATACACCAACTACTTTTATGGAAATTGTATGCGGCTTTCCCTGCTCATCTCCATAATCAAGCGATATCCTAGAACCTTTTTTCCATCCGTATGGGTTTTGAGAAACCACAACCGGCATACAGTCTTTCTCCAAAGGCTCGTCCGAAAGCCAATCCCCCTCTGCCAAATCCGGCTGATAATCTTCTATCATTTGATTCGGATATACCGCAACATTAATACCATTCGCAGCTTCTTTGGAAAGCAAATTCTGCGTACCAATTGCAAAAACATAATCAACCTTTTCCATGCCCTTTGCAATAGCATCCGGATTTGCACCATGGTATCCCGATGCAGATAAATAAAGCCCCTCCTTGTGATTCAATTGCGCAAATGGTCGATACAGGCGGTATTCCGCCAAAAGTGTTGACGCAGACACACACAGTACAAACAAAAGTGCTGCCATTTGAAACACGATAAACACATTACGCTTTCCATGCCGTATGTATTCGCTAATTGCTAAAATTCCCATCATGCTTCCCCCCTTCTAAATTGGAGTATACTTTTACGCGTTACCGAGCATGATAAAAGATACCCAAATATAAACGTTATCATCAAAAAGATTCCAATAATACATCCATATTCTCCGACACCGTAAACACGGTCAACATAACGAAACCATGAAAGCATCTGTGGATAAAGAAGGAAACGGAAAATCCCGATTGATACAACAACCACACAAATCATATTACATAGAATTTCCATAAAATACATCATACGTGCCCTTTTCTTGCTGCATCCACATAAAAGAAATACACCCAGATTCTTTCTTCTTTTACGGAAAATATAACTATAAATCATGTACATATTGCATGCTGCCAAAAAAGCCAATATTGCACTTACAACAAGCATAGAATATTTCTGCTTCAAATCCTGATTATTTGCTACATAAAAATCATCTGGTTCTCCACCTAATTTTTTTACATAACTTCTAAACAACTCATACTGCTTTCGTGTCGGAAGTGAGGTAAGTCCGAAAGAAAGATTCTGCCAGACACATTTTTTAGGAAATGAAGTATATGGAACATAAAATGTATCAATATCTCCACAAAATGAATTTGTAGCTACAATTTTATATGTATCCCCCTCCAATTTTACCTCATCGCCATACTTTTTAAGTCTATCTTCCGTTGAAACAAGCACTTTGTTTTTATTGACATAATCTTCATTTGTGTAATAAAAACCATCAATGCCATACTTCATATAAGAATAAACGGTATCACTGAATCCATATTTTCCATTTTTAAGCTGCGCATGGTCAATATAAGAATATTTTCCTGACTTGCTTTGAGCTGTCACATAAAAATAATCCACATTATCACTGTCATTCACCATTGCCCTGAAAAACTCATCTAACTGCTTTGACGTAATATCCGCCTTTTTAATGGAAGCATTCAGCGACCGTGTGTCGTCATAATCATTAATTTCATATAGGTTGTTTTGAAACACGCCAAAAACAAAAAAAATACATAATAGCGCTAAAATTTGCGAAACAAGAAGTATTATAAATATTGACGTGTGTTTCCGAATAAAATCTATCCAATTTTTTAGAATCATTTCTACTCCTTTCCCGTTGTCCCATAACGATAGGAAAAATGATGTTTTTTTGCCCATTTTTCCGCATAGGAATCTTTAGTAACATATATTGTAATTTGCTTCTTCAAATTCTTGAAATGGCGCGTATCTATTTTCTTTATTGATGGCGGAAAAACAACCGTTTCTAAGTTTGGACACCCCTGAAACTCCAATTCTTCAATCCCATCTTCCAAAACAATATGTTTCAGATAATAAGAGGTCTGCTCCAATTGACTTAACATTTGAACCGTTTTAACTTTCTTTTTTTCGTATTTTGCCGGAATATTAAGCGTATCTTTTCCCTTAAACTGCGTCTCTGTATAAATCTCTAATACTCCTCCATCATACAAAGTCATACTGTCAATTGGTTTTCTTGACTGCCCCGACACATCAACTTCTTCCTTTCCAGTGAAGTCCTTAATTATATCAATTGTGTTTTCCTCTGCCCTTTTATTATGCTGATAAGCATACAATGAAATTCCAGCACATACAATTGCAATTAAGATAACTGCTAATACAAGAATTCGAACCCGTCTCATACTTTCACCTCCTCCTAACTTTATTAATTTGTCTCTTTTAATTGCTCCTATTAATAATAACGTTCCAAGAAGCAAAAATCTGACAAATATTTTTCACATTCAATTTTCACGTTCCCATTTTGAAATATCTTTTCTAATAGAATCCGCAGCAAACAATAACCGGCGTATCCAATTACAACACCAGAAAAATTAGCAATCACATCATTAATATCAATCCTATGCATATTAACTCCGACAAAAGCTTCCACCCCTGCCTGTATAATCTCCGTGATAGCGCCAAATAAAATCCCGGAAACTATTATTTTACGCCAATCACATTTATAAAGAATCGGAACCAAAAAGCCAAATGGCACGGTTATAATAATATTTAAAACAAATGTCTCCACATCTTCTATTGATAAAAAATGAAATGGTATGTAATTTACACATTGCCTGTTTAGTTCTTCCATATCCATGTTTAAACAAATTGGAAACTGGGTATATTGGAGTACCTCTGCCATATAAGTAAAGAACAAAGTAAATACTATGATATAAGGAACTTTTCTTTTCTTATATTTAACATAATAAAATACAATCCCAATATATAAAAAACTTAGTGGCATCATAATTAACCAGTCAAAATCAATTTTCATTTTTGCTTTCACCTCCCGTCTGCTATCATAACACAAAATACATCGCATAAAACATAAAAGTCATGAACGGTCGTTTTTTGGGTATGAACGGTCATTTTAGCTAGTTTTTAAATAACACATGCCACTATTTATTCTATTTTTGTGTCTCTTTTGATTTTTGTAATCATAAAAAAATCCTCCTTATATATCGTTATACTAATAATAACGATACAAAAGGAGGAAATCTGACAAAAAATTTTAATTTTTTTATTTCTGGTACAAACTATTTGCCATTTTCAATAATTCTGCCTTATAATTTCCTTTCTTAATAAGCAGAATCATATAGTTATATTCCTTATCATCCCACATAATCCATTCTTCATTTCCTTTTATATAATAATATGCCTCATAGCCCATAACACTTGTTTTAATTTTTTGTTCATATTCAGAATCTGTGTAAATTTGGTCTCCTTCCCTAACTTTACCACGGCTATACTGTAATGTATTCTCTTTTCCATCTCTCCATTCATCATAAAGTGCATTTCCCGACGAAAGTTCATCATGGGAATAATACCAAAATCCCTTCGGCACAAATGTAGGTTTCTCATGAATGACGTCCGGCAGACTCTCCTTCGTTTTTTTATCCTGATTCTGCCCAACATACTCTCTTACTTCCAATTTGTTCTTTGAATCATATGAAAGCAGATATTTCCATGCATTAAAACCAAACACCTTCGCACTGACTTGATTAGCAGCAGCTAAGGAAAGAATCACAATCACTACGGCTGCCGCTTTACGGACGGTATACGCCAGACGCAGATGGCTGCCAAAATATTTTTCGCTCCAATTTAAACGTTTCCATCGTTTCTTGAATTTTTTTGAAAATTCATGATTATAATCTTCGTCTTGCGATGGATGAAATGAATTCATCTCCTGATATACACAGGTCGTCAAAAATCTCTTGATACTCTCCTCATTCATTACCGAGCCACTCCTTTCGAATGATTGCAATGCCTCTTGCAATTCTCTTAGACACCGCATTCTGCTTGATATTAAGAAGTTCAGCAATCTCACTTACCCCTAATTCGTTGACATATCGAAGAATCAGAACCTCCGCATACAGTTTTGGAATCTTATGAAACACTTCCATCATCTCGCTTTCGCCGTAACCACTTTCGTGCTTACAAAAAAACGGGCTGGTTTCAAACTCATCCATCTCCTGCACCTTTTGATTTTTCTTTTGATTCTTACGATAAAGGTCAATTGCCGTCCTCTCAACTATAATAACGAGGAAACTCTTCGTTTTCTGACAATCTATTTTATCAATTTTATCTAAATTTTTTATAACCTTTTCCCACGACGTCAAACAGGCGTCTTCTGCATCCTGCGGATGATGCAAAACACGCATTGCTACGACGTACATAAGCCGGTTGTATTTTTCATATAATAACTCCAGTTTTCTTTTATCCTGCGGTGAGTCCACCGAGGCCAGCAGTATACATAACATATCTCTACCCATTCTCTTGAAAAAAGGCAACAAACCGGCGCATCCGCTGATTTATTGCCTTTCTATCATCTCACATATAGCACACTTTCTTATTTACAAAATGCTTTTACTTTTTCATAAATGCTGTCTGCATCCAAACCATATTTCTTAACAAGCTCTACTGCCGGACCAGATTCACCAAATACATCATTAACACCGATTTTGCAAACCTTTGTCGGACATTTTTCAGCTAATGCATCGCATACAGCACTTCCCAGACCACCGATAACAGAATGTTCTTCTACCGTTACCACTTTGCCGGTTTCTTTGGCTGCTGCCACGATTAACTCCTCATCCAAAGGTTTAATTGTATGAATGTTAATCACTTTGGCATCAATGCCGTCTGCGGCCAGTTTCTCTGCTGCTTCCAGACAATTGGATACCGGAAGTCCGGTTGCAACAATCGTTACATCCTTACCTTCACGAAGTACAACACCTTTGCCAAGTTCAAATTTATAATCCGGCTTATCGTTAATTACCGGCACAGCCAGACGTCCAAAACGAAGATAACATGGACCGTCATGCTCATAGGCAGCACGAACGGCTGCTTTTGCTTCTACATCATCCGATGGAACAATTACTGTCATACCGGGAATCGTACGCATCAGTGCAATATCTTCATTACACTGGTGTGTCGCACCATCTTCACCTACGGAAATACCGGCATGTGTTGCGCCGATTTTCACATTCAGATGCGGATAACCAATGGAGTTACGAACCTGCTCAAATGCACGTCCTGCAGCAAACATCGCAAAAGAACTTGCAAATGGAACTTTGCCTGTCGTTGCCAATCCTGCCGCAATTCCCATCATGTTACACTCAGCGATACCACAGTCAATATGGCGTTCCGGGAAAGCCTTTTTGAAAATACCGGTCTTTGTGGCAGCCGCAAGGTCTGCATCCAGTACAACGAGGTTATCAAATTCTGCGCCAAGTTCTGCTAATGCATTACCATAACTCTCACGAGTAGCAATCTTTTTTACTTCTGACATAAAGACTCACCTGCTTTCTCTAATTCTTCCATAGCCTGTGCATACTGCTCATCATTTGGTGCAGTACCATGCCAGCTACACTGATTTTCCATGAAGGAAACTCCTTTTCCTTTAACGGTTTTTGCAATAATAGCCGTAGGCTGTCCTTTGGTCTGTTTTGCTTCATCAAAAGCTGCCTTTAAGGCATCGAAGTCATGACCATCCACTTCAATTACATGGAAACCAAATGCTTTAAATTTCTCATCAATCGGATATGGTGAACATACATCATCAACTGCACCGTCGATCTGTAAGCCGTTGTTATCCACGATGGCAACAAAATTATCCAGTTTTCTGTGGCTGGCAAACATCGCTGCCTCCCAAACCTGTCCTTCCTGAATTTCACCGTCACCAAGAAGTGTGTAAACACGATAATCGTCATTACTTAATTTAGCGGACAACGCCATTCCGACTGCTGCCGAAATTCCCTGTCCCAAAGAACCGCTCGACATATCCACACCAGGAATATGCTTTTTATCCGGATGTCCCTGCAAATAGGAACCAACGTGACGAAGTGTCGTCAAATCCTCAACCGGGAAAAATCCACGATTTGCCAGTGCTGCATAGTAACCGGGAGCCGTATGTCCTTTACTAAGCACGAAACGGTCGCGGTCTGCTTTGTCCGGATTTTTAGGGTCAATATTCAATTCTTCAAAGAAAAGATAAGTAAAAATGTCTGCTGCTGACAAGGAGCCGCCCGGGTGGCCTGATTTTGCACTATGAACCCCAGTTACAATCCCCTTACGAACTTCAACAGCCATTTTCTGAAGTTCTAACTTATTCATAATCAATCTCCTTTTTATTACTCACCAAATTATTCACCAAAAACAGCAATATAATCTTTCTGGAATTTCTCAATACCGATATCTGTCAACGGATGTTTTGTCATCTGCTCAATAACACCATATGGTACCGTAGCAATATCAGCACCTGCCAATGCACAATCCGTAACATGAATTGGATTTCTTACGCTTGCTGCGATGATTTCTGTCTCGATTCCATGTACGGAAAAGATTTCAGCGATGTCGCGAATCAAATCAATACCAGGCTGGGAAATATCATCCAGACGTCCTAAGAATGGAGATACATAAGCAGCTCCTGCTCTTGCTGCCAAAAGTGCCTGATTGGCACTGAATATCAATGTAACATTACATTTAATTCCCTCAGAAGCAAGTACCTTTGTTGCTTTCAATCCTTCTACTGTCATTGGAATTTTAACTACCATGTTCTCGTGAAGTTTTGCAATTTCTCTACCTTCTGCAATCATACCCTCTGCATCTACAGTTGTTGCTTTTACCTCACCACTGATTGGACCATCAACGATGGATGCGATTTCTTTCAATACATCTTCCTGACTTCTTCCGCCCTCTTTGGCAATCAGGGATGGATTTGTAGTAACACCACAAATAACCCCCATCTCATTTGCTTTTTTGATGTCCTCAATTTTCGCTGTGTCAACAAAAAATTTCATTGCGTATACCCTCCTAAAAGTAATTTTATATCATATGCCCATTATACATCTTTTGCGCATATAATCTCAACCATTTTTTATTCCTATGGACAACTTTTTTAGATTCCATAGAAATACATACCGGAAAGCGTCAGTTTCTGAACCGAATCCAGTCCGCTTCCATAGTTATACCGGCGAATCGCTTTACCGTCGGACCCCATTTCCAAATAGGTTCCTGCCGTACCGCAAACAATCACATAATTATTTCCGCACTTTTGTAACAAGCTTCCGCTTTTTGCCTCAACTGCCGTGGCCGACACTTTTTTCTGCACCGTCTTCTTTGCCACATCCGCCTGCCACTCAACGGCAAGATACTGATTTCCTTCCTGCACTAACATCGCAGGTATTGTTTCGTTTTCCTGCGATAAAAGCATAGATTCTTTTGTATTCCAACCGGTAAATTTCTTATTATCATTTATCTTTTTCTTTGCTGTTACCTTTTTCCATGCCGCCTTTTTTCCGACAACAAAAGAAATCTTAGGTTTTGCCGCCGTAATGGCATCCAAATAAATTACCCCGGAAGGATTCTTTGCCACCACGCCAATCGAACCACTTTGCGGCACAGTCAATGAACCGGTCTGAATATCTTTCTTAAACCGGTACACAACCCGTGTTTTCCCTGTCTGGAAAGATGTTGCCAGTAAATACTCATTTTTTTTCTTCTTTCCAAGCCAGTATACTTCATTATATCCGTCGTAAGAAAAATCACGGATTTTCCCATAGCCTTTCATCTGGACGACGCCCGTCACCCTGCCAAGAGCAGATACTTTCGCCACCTTATCTTCTGAAATCTGATAAAGAATGCAATCATCCGAAGCCGTTATGCGGTGACCATGAAATGACTCTGTCGGAATCAAATCACGCAGAATTCCTTTATTATCATAAGCTGCAATCCACGGTGTCCCGGATGGAAAAACATAATACATACCGTTTGCTAACGTAGATTTGGAATAGCCATCACTTACCGTAATCTTTTGTGGTATGCCGGATGGACTGCCTGCTGTTGTGTACTGATAGTTTTTTGTCTCTCTCGTATTTCCGGTTGAATCAACTAATTCCATCACAATAAAATTCGTTTTTCCCGGAAGCAGACCTTCCACCAGAAATTCATGTTCTTTGGCTAAATTATTTTCCTGTCCGTTATTGACATAACGGATATGGTCTGAAATCGTCTCATCTTCAACCGTGATGGTATACCGTACCATACAGCGGAATGAAGTGTGAAAATAAAAATAAAAACTATTTTCCATCGTACCAAATGGATTTTTCGCTATAATCGGATTATCAAAATCCGCATCGGTGCGCTTAATCAACCGGTCTAAACGTGCTCTTGCTTCATTGGAGTTTGAAACCTGATACACGGAATTTGACTCAAAATTAAGAACATTTTTGTCTTCGCCGTCCGTTGCTAAAACCGTAGCTTTATCCGGCATGTCATACTGAAAAGCGCGATCCGTCTGATTATCACTTTGCTCTTTTGCCATACGGTTTTTAAATTCGTTTGACGGACCTCCTTCGCGTCCTTTGAGAAAAAAATACGCTCCGGCCGTCAATCCGGACAAGATAAGCAACGTCACAATAATTAATTTTCCTGCCTTTTTCATCCGTATATCTCCTTATCCAGCAATTTTTCAAACTCTTCCATCGGCATTGGTTTTGCATACAAATATCCCTGCGCCATGTCACAGCGGATGCCTCGAAGATAATCTGCCTGATTTTCTGTTTCAACCCCTTCACAGACAACGGTTTTATCCAGTTCCTGTGTCAGTTCCACCGTTTTTCTAATAATAATTTTACTCGTCTCGGAACTCTCTGTCTCATCTAAAAACGACTTGTCAATTTTAATGATGTCAACCGGTAACTCCTTCAATAAATTAAGAGAAGAATACCCCGTTCCAAAATCATCAATAGACCAGCGGATGCCAAGATTCCGAAGTTCTCCCATCATCTTCGCCAAATCTGTCAAATCATCCCTAAAAATCCGTTCCGTCAACTCTAACTCGATATAACGAGGCGGCGTATCATATTTTTTCAAAATGTCCGCCACTCGCTTCACATAATCTTTTTCCTGTAATAAGACACGCGACTGGTTAATCGAAATCGGCACACAATGTCTTTTTTCCTGAAGCCGTCTCTGAATCATGCGACACACTTCACTAAGGATAAAAAAGTCCAATTCAACAATAAAACCATTTTTTTCAAAAATCGGAATAAAATCATCCGGGTAAATCATTGAGCCGTCTTCCCGAATCCATCGTACTAACGCCTCGGCACCTACAATCTGTCCGGTTTCCAAATTATATTTTGGCTGTATAAATGCCTTAAACTCATGTTTCGCCATCGCATTTTTCATGCTCTGCTCAATTTTTCCTGCACGAATCAATTGCGTGTACACTCTCTCGTCATACACAGCAATATGAGAAGTCGTATTCGTCCGCAAGCTCTTTCTGGCAAGATTGGCATACTCAACCATCTTCTGAATCGGCGGATGTTCCTTGTCAATGCGGTAAACACCGATACCAAGCCGAGGATAGGCATCGGAATATTCGTTTCCGATTTCCACTGCAAAACAGTTGCATAACTCATTGAGCATATTGCGGAATGTAGAAAAATCCTGATAACGGGCAAGTGCTACAAAATGGTCTGCCACACTGCGGCAACAAAGCAAAATACATTTGCCCGATGCCATAATCATCTTCGCTGTATCCGCCAAAAGTTTATCCGCCTTCTGCATACCATACAAATTGTTTACCCGTTCAAAATTACAGATATCCGTACAAATAAGCGCATAATTTTTTTCTTTTGAAATATCTTCTAACTGTCTGGCAGCCCGCTCTTTAAATGCTCCTAATTGAAACACACCTGTTACCGGATCCTGTATATTTTCTCCGCCTTCTTCCGAAAATTGTTTCTGCCTCTCTTTTAGTACCTGTGTGTCATCCCACAAAACAGATTTTCCAATCGTGGATGTATGTATTGATACGATGGAAAACTTTCCATCCTCTTTACAAATCATCATAGAAAAACGCAAATTCGTATAATAAACATTATCCTGCACCGGCAGACGCAGTTCCAATTCTCCGGTCACCTGATAACAATTTCCGGAAACCTGACTGACATCTGCCGATATCACTTTCATAACACATTGCTTTGGTACTTTTTTTTTTTCTCTCTCCAGAAGGTTTTCAAACTCCTGACGGTTGTGTGCCACAAAATTAGATTGCGAACCAAGCCACGTTACATCCTCACCGACATACGCCAGCATGTCTGACATATTATGTCTGACATAATAAGAATAAAAATGACATAAAGCAATCTGCTTTACCTTTTCTGCATTGAGTCGTTTAATCTCTTGTTCACGACTTTCCTGTGTGGTCACAACCTCACCTCCTCTTCTTCTTTTTTTAATTACGGACGGTCCCACTTATCACAAAGTGCCTGAATCTGGTCTGTGAACTTCGCCGTATCCTTATTGCTCAATCCCTCATTCTTGCGAATTACCGAAATCAGACGCTGTCCTGCCGTCAATAGACGCTGGAACATATCGCCGGAACGTTTCTTCGCTGCCGCTTTCTTCTTCACAGCAACCGGAAGCGCTTCTTTTACAAACTCGCCCTGTATCAAGTCGAAAACTGTACCACTGTACGGTGCCACAGCGTTATAACCGGAATCGGTAAGTGTTCTCGCAAATTCATCGCATACCTTATCCTCTCCATGAACGACAAATACACATTTTGGCGGTTTCTCCGTAAAACTGTTAATCCATTTTAATAATCCATTTTTATCTGCATGCCCGCTGATGCCGGCAATTTTCGTAATCTCTGCTTTGACCTCAATCACTTCACCAAACAGTTTTACTTCTTTTGCCCCCTCAAGCAGTGCACGTCCTAATGTACCTCTGGTCTGATAACCAACAAACACAATCGTACTCTCCGGACGCCATAAGTTATGTTTCAAATGATGGCGGATTCGACCTGCCTCACACATACCGGATGCCGACAAAATAACTTTTGGCTGCTGGTCAAAATTAATTGCCTTACTATCATCGCTTGTTATAGACAATTTCAACCCCGGAAATCCAATTGGGTTAATTCCCTTTTCTACAAGTGCTTTTGCTTCTTCATCAAAACACTGCTGAACATTTTTACCGAAAATATTCGTTGCTTCCACAGCGAGCGGACTATCCACATACACTTCAAAATCCGGATGCGTCTTCACTAACTGCTGCTCCTTAATCTGACGTAAGAAATATAACATCTCCTGTGTTCTGCCGACTGCAAAGGATGGCACTACCACATTACCGCCACGGCGGAAAGTGCTTTCAATAATTGCTGCCAGCTCTCCAACATAATCCGGTGCTTCTTCCCCATGCAGTCTGTCACCGTATGTAGATTCCATAACAACATAATCTGCAGCTTTTGTATAAATCGGGTCTCTGAGAATCGGTTTGTGTGTATTTCCAAGGTCACCGGAAAAGACAACCGTTCGTTCCTCTTCACCCTCTTTTGCAAATACTTCAATGGAAGAGGAACCAAGTAAATGTCCCACATCAGTAAATCGAATGGTAACCTCATCGCAAATCGTAACTTTTTTATCATACTCACACGGAACCAGCAGTCGAATCGCACCTAAGGCATCTTCCATCGTATACAAAGGTTCATAAATTTCACCGCCGGAACGTCTTGCTTTCCGGTTCCGCCACTCTGCCTCAAACTGCTGGATATGTGCACTGTCACGAAGCATAATCTGGCTCAAATCCACTGTCGCTTTTGTTGCGTATACCTGACCGCGGAATCCTCTGGCAAACAGCATCGGAAGAAGACCCGTGTGGTCTATGTGTGCGTGTGTCAGCAAAATAAAATCAATCTCTGATGGATTTACCGGAATCTCCTGATTTTCAAACAAATCCTGCCCCTGCTCCATACCAATATCCACGCAGAATTTCTTATCTCCAACTTCCATGTAATGACAGCTTCCCGTAACTTCATGGTCAGCCCCAATAAATACTAATTTCATAATATCACCCCGTCCTTTCCGACCATCTTAATAATGTATTTATTATAAATCATTTTGCCCTTTCCGTCAACAATCCATGAACGAATCGTTAATGCTTTACGAACCCTTATTTATGCGTTAAAATACTGCTTATGGAGGTAGAAAAATGAACGAATTACAGAAACAATTATTTACCCTGCAGGACCCTTCTTATTTAGAGTTTCACAGCAAACTAATTCCAACGATTGAAAAAAACAGAATCATCGGTATCCGCACCCCTGCACTGCGCTCGTTTGCCAAAGATTTTAAGGGTACTAAAGAGGTGAAAGCCTTTCTAAAGGAACTGCCCCACCATTATTATGAAGAAAACAATCTTCATATGATGTTAATTTCAGCGGAAAAAGATTATGAAACCTGTGTGCGGGAAATCAACCGTTTTCTTCCCTATATCAACAACTGGGCAACGTGTGATTTACCGGCACCCGGCGTATTCAAAAAACATAAATCGGAACTGTATGGGGAAGTTCTAAAATGGATTTCTTCCAATGACACATACACCATTCGATACGGCATCGGAATTTTGCTGCGGCTATATCTGGACGCCGATTTCTCAGAGAAGCATTTGGCACTTGTTGCGAAAATCCGCTCGGAAGAATATTACGTCAATATGATGATTGCGTGGTATTTTGCCACTGCACTTGCTAAGCAGTGGGATGCTGCCATTCCTTATTTGGAAAAGAAAAAGCTTTCTGACTGGGTTCACAAAAAAACGATTCAGAAGGCTGTAGAAAGCTACCGCATTACAAAGGAGCAGAAAGAATATTTACGAACCATGAAAAAAATGGTATACTAGTTACATCTTTAATTGTGATAAAAAATACCGGATGGAGGTTACGATTCATGAAAGAAAAAAGAATTGTTGTTGCTCTCGGACGAAATGCCTTTGGTGAGACATTTCCGGAGCAGAAAAAAAACGTAAAAAAGGCAGCTCAGGCAATTGCCGATTTAGTAGAGCAGAAATATCAGATTGTAATTACCCACAGTAACGGGCCTCAGGTCGGCATGATTCAGACCGCTATGACTGAATTTGCCCGTTTGGATAACGATAAAAATTATACCGTTGCGCCAATGTCTCTCTGCGGTGCTATGAGCGAGGGTTATATCGGATACGATTTGCAGAACGCCATTCGTACCGAATTGTTAGACCGCGGTATTTTCAAACCGGTTTCTACGATTATTACACAGGTTCGTGTGGATCCGTTTGACAAAGCATTTAACCACCCGACCAAAGTAATTGGACGTGTTATGACGCGTGAGGAAGCTGATGCCGAAGAAGAAAAGGGAAATCATGTCGTACCGGAAGGAGACGGTTTCCGCCGTATCATCGCTTCTCCAAAACCGGTTGATATTTATGAAATTGATGCAATCGAAGCACTTTTAGATGCCGGACAGATTGTCATTGCAGCCGGCGGCGGTGGAATCCCGGTTATGGAGCAGGGAACCACATTAAAAGGCGCCAGTGCCGTCATTGAAAAAGACTATACTGCCGCAAAACTTGCTGATATGGTAGATGCTTCCCATCTTATGATTCTGACTTCCAAAGAACAGATGGAAACCGCTGACGGCCAGGCAATTGGTAAAATCAGCGTAAGCGATGCTATTTCCTTAATTGATGAAAATCACTTTGATGCCATCACTACCCTGCCAAAAGTTGATGCCAGCGTATCTTTCGTTTCCTCCGGTGAGGGACGAACCGCTATTATTACAAAGCTTGAGAACGCTTATCAGGGGATTAAGGAGAGAATCGGGACGATTATTAAGTAGTTTGAATGAAACAACATTAAGTTTTTTAGCTACCATAAAACAACAGAAACATTTACGTTTCGTGGGCACTCTCGTTTGTTGAGCTGCGTGGCAGCAGGGGTACTGAAACTACCAGTACCGCCTGCTGACGCGCTCAAACCCACTCACCGCAAATGTTTCTGTTATTTTATTGGTATCTAAAAATATAATTTTCTGTTTCACCCAAATCACTTAATCCACAACACCACCAGCCCCCTCATCTCATCATAATCTCAATATTTTCGATTGATTTGAATATTAAAGGACACTAAAACTTTGTGCAATTGCGTAACATGAAATGTTTGTTAGTTTTCTATTTAAGATTCCAGTAATTCAACAAAAGAACTTTGTGACTCGTGGGTTTTGAGTACGTCGGTATGAGGCACTGGTAGTTTCAGTGCCCATACCGCTACGCACTCAATGAGCGGAAGCGCCCACGAGACGCAAAGTTCTTTTGTTAAATTACGGAAACTAAAATACTAACAAACATTTCATCTACTTCATATAAAAGTGCTGGTAATCTTTACAGTCTTCCCAGTCACCGCCCCACAAAAAGCCATTTCTCTTAAAGATTTTATATGCCATGTCTTTTTTGTGAATCATTTTATCTTTATGCTCTCCCTTACACAAGGTTATATCACGTTCGAGATACTCGGTTGCATTTTTCGGGAAATAGCCATCCTCTCTGACATAGGGATTCATCAGCGGATTGATATCAATTGCCATACCAAGGGCGTGTTTTGACAGTTCGTCGCGCCCCTCAACCGTGCGGTAATTGAATGCCGATGTGTTATTCGCCTCCATGGACGCTTCATCGTCTCCGTCAAAATCATCCACAAGGCGCACCCGCTCAATCGGATATTCCCATTTGTAAAGCTGGTAAAATGCCCGCATGACAGGATATGCAATTTTCTGATTTACCACCAGTTCACCTTCCTGAATCTGTCCCTGGAAATCATAATGGATAATTCGCACATAACGAAGCTCATCCAGCGAAATATCGGGATTTTCACGGTACGAAACTCCTATCATTTTTTCCTTTACATATTCCGGCAAAACGGCACTGTTAAAGCCCTCTTTGTAGACTTTGTAAGTTCCCACATATTTACGGGTCTGCACTAATTGATACAGATAAAATACCGTAAACAATAAAACAGCAGCCTCGTAAACATGGCGAACCGAGCCAATTCCGACAAAAGTCAAAAGGAAAATAAAAATTCTTGCAAATACGGTAACCCACCAGCCAAACTGCATTCTCCGGTTGGTACTTACATTTGCCATGTCATCCGAAACATTTACCGTCACGTAAATCATGATATATTCCATCCAGATTTCAAATACAAATGCTAAGAAATATAAACTGAGGGCAGATAAAATCAAGGCTCCACCATTCACATAAAACGGAATGACGCGAAGGGCAATGGAACACCCTCCTGCCAGAATGGCTAACAGTACACCAAACCAGAATTTTTTGTTATGCTTCACGAACATAAATGCACCAATCAGCACAAGTAAACAACCAATAACGTCAGGCAGTATGTCCACCTGTAAATTATGTCCTAAAATATTCTGCGTTACATACTGCTGTATTCTTGGGTGGATATCAATTCCATGATAAAGCCCTGTCGGCTGTATAAAATCCGGATATGAAATACCGCTGCCCACCATAAAATCAACGCCGGTAAACAACAATCCAATTGCGATTAATACGATTGCCATAGTTACGCCTCCTAACAATTCATTTACCAATTAATTCTGCTTTCTCACTATTTTGTATTCATCATCCGTCTGATAATATGGACAGGATTGATACGATGAACCTAGAAATCTTGCCATTTCATCTTCATCCAAATTGACATCACATTCTGCATAGCCATCATCGTCATAAACGTAAAAGGCACAAAACTCACAATTAGTAACCATAACAATCTCTCCTTCTTCTCCATATATTAACTAAAAAAAGCAAGGTGCCTGCAAAAATCAATTCAAAAATCTGCCACACGCCGCCAAACGCTGCATTCAAAAAGTAATACGGCAGACAAAAATATGACAATACATGCGCCCACGGAATCAGCACCGACAAATTCAAAAATACCGGTGTAAACAATGCGCTGATACACAAGTAAAACAACGCAAAGAGCCAAATGACACCTTCTTTTACCCGAATTGCAGATAGTAAATTACAAAACAGTACCACTATTATATCATAAATCAGTAGAGAAGCAATTTCTTTTATTGTTAAAAACGAAACTCCGCATAAAAGCTCGGACAAAATTCCTGATATTGTCATCAGAGCCACCGGCACCGCAATCGAAAAAAGCGACATCTCTCTGCGCCATTTTCCAGTAACTGCAAAAGGAATCTGTCTCCCACAATCTTTTCGATAAAGAGCAAGCCCACAGAATCCGGCAAGCAGAATCAAAAAAGCCACACCACCATGTAACGGTGCCAAAAGATAGTCTCCCATCTGTTTTTTTGCAAAGTTCTGCTTGTTTATTTCCATCGTAAATGTTTGCTGCTTTTCCAAATTATCCTTATATTTTTGCGAAATCTCCCCTTTTTGAATCTCATGTGATTCAAAAAGCCCGGATTGTGCGATGTAATCCTCCAGCATCTGTCTACCATACACACGGAATACACTACTTATCACCGCCTCTCTCGCAATCAAATAAAATGCATTTCCTCCACAGCGGTATTGCTTAATACATTTTTCATACTGCCCATTTTCATATTGCTTTTTAAGTGTATCCGGAAACACATAACCACATGTTAAATCTCCCTTTCGGATTTTTTGAATCATGTCCTTCTCGGAAGATATTTCACAAAACGTAATCATACCGGTTTTACTAAGAAGTTCCTCCTGAATTTCCCGAACAAACACATTGTCTTTGTCTGCCACAATTCCCACTTTAACTTTTGTAGACTTTTGATGTACCGCATAGGAATATAAATAAGTAAAAAAAGGCAGGGCAATCAGCAGAAACAAAAAGAATTTCTGGCACAAAAAGCGTTTGGTATATTTTTTCATCCATATTCTCATGCGATGCCACCCCTCTTTCTCTTCATGCGCCACAAGGCAAGACAAAAGAGGCAGACTCCATACATAAGTACATAAATAAGCGATGGTGAAAAAATCTGTCCTTTCATTTCTGCGTGCAGCAAATCAACAAAAACTCCTCCCGGCAGTATTTTCCCAATGCTTACAAGAATTTTGGGCAGCATGTAGTCCGGAAATGCACCGCCAAGCAGCACAAACTGCACCACAGCAAATACAAAGAGAAACAGTATCTGTCCGGCATTTGCCCTGCCGCACGGAACGACACAGGCAAGCAGACAAGCCGCGCAAAAACTACCAAAGACAATCCCGCACATATTAAGCATTGTCACCTTTACCCCTAAAAGGGTTGCAAATCCGTAAAATCCGGCAGTCATACAGAGAAACAAAACACCGCCATTTAACAAAACATCAAAAAAAAGCGTATCCACCGGGTTTATTTTCTTTCCTTTCAATAAGCCAAGCAATAACGCTGTCGGACGCTCCCGCAGGGAAATCAAAATCGCCCCCATAAGAGTCAAAAGTGTCACCATAATTCCAAGAAAAATACGCGTAGTATCGTTCATTCCGGAAGCTGATTTTATTGTTTTCTCGTGAAACAAAGTTTCCTGCCGCAGCACAAAACGAATATAATTGCGGTTCATATCCATCGCCACAGTCTTCATACTTCCCTGTCTGCCATACTTTGCGTATAACTGATATGCTGCATAGTCACCGGCTTTTGCTGTCAACACAAAAGAAACTGCCGAATCCACCAGTTCCTCCATCAATACACTTTCAATTGTGGGTGTTTTAGCCGTTGTTATATGGACGGAGGTTTTTTCGTTCCGATATATTTTTTCAAATAAATTTTCCGGCAGCGTAACATAAGCCGCCACCTTTCCTTCATCCAACTGCTCTTTTGCCTCTGTCTCACTCAGTTCCCGGAACTCACATAAGGTTTTCGTGTCTGCCATATTGCTGACATACTCAAGTAACCCTCGCTCCATAAACCCTTTTTCCGGCACAACAACTCCAATATGTATTTTACTGTTTTCTGAAATTGCAGACAAGCAAACAAAAAATACAGTCAAAAGAACCGCCATAGACAAGAAAATGACAGGGAGGACCATAACGGTCCTCTTTGCCATTTTCTTAAGATAACATATTTTGTATGAATTACAAAGTGTCATTTTCATCCTCATAACTGTCTGTATAACTGTCATCATCGCTACCATCATAACTGTCGGTAGTTAAAGAAGTATCCGCATCACTCAATCCTAATGGATCTGATGAAGATGGACTGAACAAGGAACTGATATCACTAATTCCCCATTTACCTAAAATGTTCTGTAAATTAGTCATCACATCACTCTGATACTGAGTCAAAGTTGACTGTAAGGTGTCGGCTGTCACAACCTGTTCTTCACCGGCAGGCATTTTTACTTCACCGTCAAGAGCAGCAAATGAGTATTCCATTCCAAAGGTATTCGTTCCTGTTTCGCTCTGGTCAACCGATACATCTTTAAAATCAAGGGTAATACTCTTACCTTTTTCTAAGTTTTTCACACTTCCGCTGCATGACATTTTCACCTCATCGGAATTATACGATTTTACGGAAGCAGACATTGTAAGTGCATTATTATTCTTCGTGTCAAGGGATTCTTTTACTTCTGTTGAAGCAATTTCCGTACCCATGCTCGAAACAACCATTTTAATTGTATCTTCGCATACATCACCTTTTTTACCCTGAAGGTTATACGTAACTGTTCCAATAGAAGTACCATTCTGTGCCAAGGACAACTCAACATTTGCTGTATTCTGGGCATCGTTATCTACAAATGCACCATGAATATCTAATTTAACTCCGGCAACCGTCACAGAGGTTTTAAATCCTGTCAAGTTACCGTCCGTGCCCTCTACCGTCACAATAATATCCTGTGTGTAAGATGTAATCTGTGGAACAATCATACCAACGCCGCTGGCAATCGTTCCTTTGGACATACCAAGTTTTTCTTCAATCTTACCAAGTGTCTCTGACTGGCTGCTTACATAATCACGGAATTTATTTACAAACTCATCCAGTGAAACTTTTGTAATCTTAATCTGATAACCATTATCTACCTTTTCACATTCTGTGCTGTCATACAAGGCATCTCCCTGCTCCTCTAAGAAATCAGAAAATGTTTCCTGTAAATCCGGAAGCACTGCTAAAACAGCTGAAATACTATTCAGGGCTTCCTGGCTCTCATTATCGGATGCTGTAATGCTGAATGTTTTGTTTGGAATCAGCTCCGGCAGAGAAAATGCTGCTTTCTTTTCCTCTAATGAACCATAGGCTTCTGCTGATAACTGGCTTCCGTCTTTGGAAAGGGCAATCTTTGCGGATGCTTTTTTGTTATTTACATCCAGTGATAAACCGGCACCCATTTCCATACCGGACAAATCAACGGAAGAATCTGATGACTGGATATCTTTTATTTTGTAGTTGATATCCATTCCTTTTTCCAACATAGCCTTTGACAATTCATCAAGGCCAAGTTGCTTGCTCACTGCTGACTGTGTCATCTTTTCCGGCGCCTGTTTCAAAAGGTCAAATGCCTTCTCCTTTGTCGAACCAAATAGTGTACCGGTAGCTGCCAGCACAATTCCGGTTGTCACGACTCCGACAACAACAACGATTGCAATAATTAACGCAATCAGTTTCCCCTTACTCTTCTTCTTTTCCATTTTTTCCTCCATTTCCCTACATAGGTAGGCTCCTTTTTTGAATTGTTTCTATGATAATCAGCCTTGAATCCATTCCGTGAGTTCAAAACCGTTTATCTCTTTATCCAATGTGACAGTACAACCATCACGGATTCCATATAAAGAATCGCAAAACGTGATTTCAGACATCTCATGAGATGTTATTATAACACTTTTTCCTTTCCTTGTAAAATCCTTTATCAATCGAAGGATTTCGTTCTTCGCCATTAAATCCAATGCTGCTCCCGGCTCATCCATTACTAAAACATCCGGGTCACCAGCCAGTGCACAACAGATACTGAGTCTTTTTTTCATGCCTCCGGATAACTTTTTAACCGGTTTTTTATAGATTTTATGCATACCAAAATAAAATAACCACCCATCTTCCAAATCTTTCTGCAAACGTGCTTTATCATTTGCATACCATAATTCCAAATTGTCTTTTACTGTTAAATCTTCAAATAACGGATTTTCCTGTGGCACATAACCGACATGCTCCGAAAGAAATGTTCCATCCACCGCTTTTCCATTCCACAAAATAGTCCCTGCATCCGGCTTCAGTGCACCAACTATAATTTTTAAAAGCGTCGATTTTCCGGCTCCATTGGCACCCACAAAGCATACACTCTCTCCGTCTTTTACAGTAATTGAAACATCTCGTAAAACTTCATTTTTTCGATAAGATTTTTGTAATTTCCCCAGTTCAAGCACGGCTTCTTTCCTCCCATTTTTTTCTGCCTTTTGTGGCAATCCAATAAGCCAAAAAACCAAGAATCAGACCAAAGAGCATCCCCGCCAGTACATCCGTCGGATAATGCACATAAAAATACAATCTTGTACAGCCCATAATAAAAGCAAACAAAAGTGCTGCCACACCCATTTTTCGATGATTCATAAAAATTGCCATTGCCGCCGCAAAGGAGGAAAGGGCATGTCCGGATGGAAACGAATAATCTTTTGGATTTTGAATCAGCAGATTAACCAATGAATTCCGCCAGCACGGTCTCGGTCTTGCCACCAATGGTTTTAAAGTCACATTTCCAACAAGAAAGGAAAATAACAACGCAAGTAAAACCGTTATGCCAACCCATCGCGTCTTTTTATAAGCAATGAGACAAAGTCCCAAAGCAATCCAGATTAAACCGCCCTCTCCAAGGAATGTAATTGCCTTGAACAAAACAGTTAAAAACTCATTCTGTATTGACTGAAACCAATTAAGAATTACGCTGTCAAACCAAGCTACCAAAATGCTCTCCTTTACTTTCTTTTCTTCTTCACAATAATTTTACACGATTTTTTCATCGTGCCATAAGTCGCATAAATGCGGACTGTTCCTTTTTTCTTTGCCTTTACAATCCCCTTTTTCGATACACTGGCAATCTTTTTATTGGATGATTTCCACTTAATTTTACCATGTAGGTTTGCCGGCCAGAACGATGCCTTCAACCGATATTTTTTACCGGTGCGAAGGGTTTTCTTTTTCTTATTCAGCGTTATTTTACCGATTGCTTTATAATATTTTTTCAGTTCTTTCGCTGCCCCCGAACGAATCAAGTCCTTGTAAGCAAAAAATACATACCCTTCTGTATTACCACTTCGAATCAGGCGAATCTGTGAGGCAATGTTGCCGGATGATTTCTTCCAGCCCGGATCTTCTTTTAATGAATAGCCGGTCTTATAAAGGGCAAGCCCTACATACATTGGTACGTCACGTTTGTTAATTTCACGCCACTTTGCCAGACGCTCATTAAACAATGCTGTTTTTTTACCGCTCATAATATAGTTATTCGACCAATAAATCTGCGGAATTATATAATCCACATACCCACTTTGAGACAACCATGTCCTGACATCCGCCCCGATTTTTTCACAATATGTAATATCTCCGGCAGGGCTGATACCAAACTTCAGCGATTTCTTTTTCTGCTTTACCGTCTGATAAACTTTTCGAACCATCACATTTACATTTTGACGCCGTGTTGCAGCCGGCACCTTCTTGTACTTTTTTATATTGGTCGGATAAAAATAATCATCAAAGTGAATACCATCCACTGCATATCGGTTAATAATTTCCTTTACCTGGTTAACAATTCGTACTGTTGTCGTTTCACTTGCCGGATCAAGAATTTTCGTCGATGAAACCCGGTACGGATTCATCCAGGCATGAATTTTTAATTTGTGTGAATGTGCAAGAGAAACCAATATTTTCAAAGGGTCATACCCCGGTGCTTTTCCATCCGAAGAAATGTACTTGCTAAATCCTGCCACAGAAGATGGATAAATTGCATCATCATAAGCCCTTACATGAAAATAAACGGTATTGCATCCGTTCGCCCGAATTGTTGCAAATATTTTATTGGCATTGGCACGAAACTGCGCCTCTGTTTTATCTTTCAAACCAAGTTCCTCAAACTCAAAGCAGGACACCCAGACACCTCTAGTCTGCAAAGAACCCGCCTGCGCTTTGTTCCCGTTTCCCAAACTTAAACAAAGTGCCATAAACAAAATAAGCAAAAAACTATAATGTTTCACGTTATTTTAACTCCTTTCCATTCTCTTTTTGCGCCTGTCTTTTGTAGTAAACAGGGGCAATTCCATAATATTTCTTGAATAATTTACTAAAATAATACACATCTTCATATCCCACAGCCAGCGATACATTGCGCACACTTCCGCAATTTTCTTTTTCTAATATTTCCTTTGCCTTTTCCAGCCGGATTTTTATCAAATACCGAATCGGCGACTCTCCCGTCTCTTCTTTGAAAATCTTTGAAATATATACCGGACTCAAATACATATTCGCCGCAATCTGGTCAAGTGAAATATGAGAAGCATAGTTCTCATTCATGTACGCAATAATTCGTTTTACCACATAGCCCTTACTGCGGGATTCAAAAACAAATCCATGATTTTCCTGCTTTTCTTCACCATGTATCTGCCTGAGAATCAATACTAACATCTGCACCATATAGGCTTTTATCATGAAATACTGCCCATTCTGCTGGATTTTGGTTTCGGAAATCATTGTCTGCACCAACTGGTTTAAGTCCTGCTTCAACTCTGCCTTGCACCGCAGCACCGGTGCTCCATCCGGCAAAATTAACGACTGTGGCGGCATATCCTGGAAATGAAAATTACTTAATCCGATATACACTTCAATGGGCGGTTTTTCCCCTTTTCGCAGTTCAAAACGATGCACAAGCCCCGGATTTCCCACTAACAAATCCCCCGGCTGCAATAAATATTCTTTTCCTTCTATGTAGTATCTTGCCTTCCCCGACAAAATATAAGTCAGTTCCAAATAGTCATGGCTATGGTCCTCCCCACTGACCTCCGGCACCTTTTTCCCAATATATAAAAGATGGGGATTAAAATCTCCATACGACAGATGGTCAAACTGCATCTTAAATCTCCTTCTCTCCTAGAGTGCTTTTATGCAAAATATTTTACTATGTTTGTTGGGAAAAGTAAAGGGGAAGGGAGAGTGGATTGTGATGAGGGAAAGATAATTTTTTGGTTCCGTAAATCAGTAGAAAGGCTTTGCGTCTCGTGGGCACTCCCGTTCATTGAGTGCGTAGCAGTATGGGCACTGAAACTACCAGTGGTCTCCGCTCCGCTTCGGTCGTTGCATAACAGAAGTCCACCGGACTTCTTGCAACTCATACCGACATACTCAAAACCCACGAGTCACAAAGTCGTTCTACTGATTTACTGGAATCCTAAAAGATTAGCAACTGTCCTCATCCCACCACACCTGACAAAAGTGTTCGATATTGACCAGTAAATGACCACTTTTTGACCACTTTTTTATAAAATGGCCAGTAAATGGTCACTTTTTGACCACTTTTTCACCGCAAATACTATATCGAACACTTGCTCCTTTTCCGTTTTTCACGATATAGCCCTTCTCTACCATCTCATCAATCACCTTTCTAGCGGAAGTTCTTGACTTATATCCACACACTTCTGCCGCCTTTCCTGTACTTATGCTGCCACGTTCAAAAATATAGTGCAGAATGGCTTCTTCTTTTTCACTCAACAATGACGTTTTTTGTTCTAACGTTTGTTCTTCCACGCGCAAATCTGCTGCGCCCGGAATATATACAACCTGTCCAACTTCTAACTTTAAAGTGACACGGTCTGCGCGAACCGAAAAATCAAATTCAGGTTTTTTCCAGTTCTGCTCTTTCCATGCAGTCATAATCTTATCAACTCCACTGCCGGCACGCTCACCAACATTGACAAACCCAAACATCTTCAAAATATTCGGGTTTCTAGGATCGCTATTTCCTCCCGCATAAAATTCCTCTTTTGTGATTCGTATGGTTCCCGGATTTGAAATCGTTATCTCTTTTCCCTTCTTAACGACAACCACACCTCGTCTTTCGTAATAATTGGAATGTGCCAAAGCATTTGCCACAGCCTCTCCTAATGCCGCATGCACATCCACACGATCCACCCGGTATCCATCCTTGCGGTTTACAAAAGGTACTGCAATATCATCATCGATCCGATTAATTACTTTATAGTAAAAATCATAAAGATTACCGCTCCAATCTCCTTCATCAGAATGTGTCCGGAACAACCACCTAACAGATTTATCCTCACTTTCTTCGCGATAGTCTAAAAAATAATTTGGAAATACTTCTGTTATCCGATAAGCATCTCCAAAAAACAACAAGCCTGCGATAGTCGGAGACAGTTCCCCTTTATTATTCTTGGCAACGGCCCGCAGTTTCATTAAAAATTCATCATTTTCAAGTAAATTCCAAGGATGTCCTTGATGCAATTGTTCAAATACAATCCGATACCCCTTGATGGTATCTGTATTCAACGCATCCAACGTCATATTATCTAATACTTCTGTATCTGTTCCACCATCTCGCTGATCTGCAAACATAGCTCGGACTGCTTCCTCTGAACATAGGAAATCCCCCTCATAATCCCTGCGATAAGTTCCTTTCATCGGATCAACACCAATATACACCGGCTTATCATGCCGGTCTGCTGCCGGAACATCAATTCTAAGAATCGTTTTCCCCTCAACAACCACAGGATACACATGATGATTCAATAAAATGTTTTTTGATACTTTGTGTCGATCATTCACTATACTCCAAAAATCTTTTTGATACTTGATTACCTGCTTTTCGGTTAAACCTTCCACCGTAAAAGAATCGCGGTGCTCTTTGATACCAAGGAATATCGTTCCACCATCTGTATTTGCAAAAGAAGAATATGTCTCCCATATACTTACCGGAAGACCATTTGCAGCAAGTTTGCACTCATACTCATGGTTTTCCTTCAGTTCCAACTGATTTAATATCTCCTGTTTCACAATGTCCGCCTCCAATCAACTACTATCCCCTTATATCTTTACCAATAAATCCGCTCATAAAACCTTCTTAATAATTCAAATAATAAATTCACAATATGATATTATACTACCACATAACAAAATGTGAATCAACGACAAAAGCCCATCCGCAAGAGACAAACATTATCCTCTCTCAAGACGAATGGGCTTTTTCTATTTCCTTACTTTTTCCTTACTCTTCCGCTTTCAAATAATTTACATGCAGAAGTTCGTGGCTTCTTCCTTTCAAGACTCCATTTTCGTAGAGCTGGCTCACGACCGGATTTTCGCCGGAGCGTTTAATAATCGCAGATTTGTCTGCTTTATACATTCCGGTAGAGCGTTCCTGTTTGACGGACTGATAGCCAAATGGCTGACCGGCACCGCCGATACATCCATATGGACACGCCATAACCTCGACAAAATCAAAATGTTCTTCACCGGAACGAATCTTTTCAATCAGGTTATCCGCATTTCCAAGACCGTTTACAACACCGATTCGCAGTGTTTTTTCGCCGATTTCGACCTCTGCCACTTTGACGCCTTCGAGGCCACGGATACCGGTATACTCTAACTGGCGCATCGTCTCATTGTCCTGTGCCGCCACATGACGGAGTGCTGCTTCTGTCACACCACCGGTTACGCCGAAAATAACGCCTGCTCCGGAGTAAATGCTAAACGGCATATCCGGTGCACTCGGCTCAATTTCATCAAACTGGATTCCCAATTCTTTAATCATAAGAATCAGTTCTTTGGTTGTGATTACATAATCCACATCCGGCACATCATTTCGCTTAAATTCGTCTCTGGCTGCCTCGTATTTCTTTGCTACACATGGCATAACCGCAACCGATACTGTTTCTAGACCGGATTCTTTATCTGCCGGTTTGTAGTATTCTTTAATTACCGCACCAAACATTTCCATTGGCGATTTGCACGTAGAAACGTAAGGAAGCATGTCACGGTGTTTTGTCTCTACAAAGCGAACCCAGCCCGGACAGCAGGAAGTAAATAATGGATATTTATTTCCGTTTGGATATGTATTTTCGCCATTTTCCAATTTGCGTACAAGCTCTGCTGCCTCTTCCACAATTGTTAAATCAGCTGCTACACTTGTATCGAACACAGTATCAAATCCACACATACGAAGTGCGGTATAAATTTTACCAATTGAGTTTTTGCCTGGTTTTAAGCCAAACTCTTCGCCAATTGCAACACGAACCGCTGGTGCAACCTGTGCAACAACACGCTTATTCGGAGCATACAAAGCCTGCCAAACTTGTTTTAAATCTTTCTTTATGGTAATTGCCGCCGTCGGACAAACGGCTGCACACTGTCCGCAGTTGACACAATCTGTCTCAGCAATTTTTCGGTTAAATGCCGGTGTGACAACCATATTGGCACCACGGTTTGCAAAATCAATTGCTCCCACATGCTGCACTTCGTTACACATACGCACACAGTCACCACATAAAATACATTTGCTTGGGTCGCGCACAATTGAAAGCGAAGAATCGTCAATCATCCGCTCCGGATGCGTATTCGGAAATCTCACATCCGTCAGACGGAAGCGGGCAGCTAACATCTGCAAACGGCAGTTTCCATTTTTCTCACATACGGTACAATCTCTGCAATGAGATGCCAGTAAAAGTTCCAGAATCATCTTACGGTAATCATGCAGACGACCGGTATTTGTTTTAATTACCATTTTATTTTTCGGCGGCGTCGAACAGGAAGCAATAATACCTCCTCTCTCATCTTCTACCACACACATACGGCAGGCACCATAAATGGACATATCCGAATAGTAACAAAAAGTCGGTACATGAATCCCCACTTTATGAATGACCTGCAAAATATTTTTTTCATCCGTAAACTCGGCACGAATGCCATCAATTATCATATATTTTTTCTCAGCCATTGTTACACCTCCTTCACTGCACCAAAGTTACATCCATCTTTACATGCACCGCATTTAATACATTTTGTTGTGTCAATCACATGCGGCTCTTTTACGTTTCCGGAAATTGCACCTACCGGACACATTCTCGCACATTTGGTACAGCCCTTACAAAGTTCAGGGTCAATCTGAAGGCTTGTCAATGCTTTACACTGGCCTGCCGGACATTTTTTATCCACTACATGAGCAATGTATTCGTCACGGAAATACTTAAGTGTTGATACAACCGGTGAAGCGGCTGTTTTACCAAGACCACAAAGTGCCGTTGCCGAAACGGTCTCCGCCAATGTTTCCAACAACTCTATATGCTCCATCGTTCCGCGCCCCTCGGTGATATCCGTAAGCAGTTCAAGCATACGCTTTGTTCCCTCACGGCACGGCACACATTTACCACAAGATTCATTCTGGGTAAAGTTCATAAAGAAACGTGCCACTTCAACCATACAGCTCTTATCATTCATGACAACAAGGCCGCCGGAACCAATCATGGCGCCTACTTTTTTCAGCGAATCAAAATCCAGTTTCATATCCAAATGATCTTCTGTCGCACTGATACACAGACATCCGCCGGATGGTCCGCCAATCTGAACCGCTTTAAAAGCACCACCTTTGACACCGCCGCCAATATCAAAAATAACTTCACGCAGCGTCGTTCCCATTGGCACCTCAATCAAACCGGTATTCTGCACATTGCCGGTAAGGGCAAATGCTTTCGTACCATGGTTGTTTGCCGGTCCATAGCCCTGATACCATTTGGCACCATTTAACAGAATCGGCGGTACATTACAAAATGTTTCAACGTTATTTAAAACTGTCGGCTTGTCAAACAAACCATGCTCTACCGTTCTTGGTGGTTTCACGCGCGGCATACCGCGGTTTCCTTCAATTGATGTTGTCAGCGCACTTCCCTCACCACAGACAAATGCACCGGCTCCCTGGCTGATATGTAAATCAAAATCAAAACCGGAACCTAAAATATCTTTTCCTAACAGTCCGCGGTCCATTGCCTTGTCAATGGCTGTCTGAAGTCTCTCAACAGCAAGCGGATACTCTGCACGCACATAAATGTAACCGTGACGCGCACCCGTCGCAATCGCAGCAATCAGCATACCTTCAATCACACGATGCGGCTCACCTTCCATCATGGAACGATCCATAAAGGCTCCCGGGTCACCCTCGTCACCGTTACAAACAATATATTTTTCTTCTTCCTTCTGGTCTAACACCTGCTGCCATTTTCTTCCTGCAGGGAATCCACCGCCTCCGCGGCCACGCAGACAGGACTCCGTAATCTCATCGACAATGCCCTGAGGCGTCATATCAAATAAAGCTTTTGCCACGGCACTATAGCCGCCAAGAGCTAAATACTCAGCAATACTTTCCGCATTAATATGTCCGCAGTACTCAAGTGCAATACGAGTCTGCTGCTTGTAAAACGGAATATCCTCCTGTTTCACATATGGATTTCCCTCCTGGTCTTTGTACACCAGACGGTCAATAACTTCATCTCCAATAATGGATTTTTCGATAATTTCCTCGCAGTCATCCAGACTCACTTTTATGTACAGCCATCCCATCGGCTCAATACGAAGAAGCGGTCCCATCTCACAAAAACCGTGACAGCCGCTCTTTTTTAATCCAATGCTGTCTCCATGCGGATCTTTTTCCAGAACAAGAGCACATTTCAATCCTTTGCCCTCAATGATATCTTTCATTTTTGCGTAAATCTCTAATGAGCCTCCGGCTACGCAGCCGGTTCCGGCACAAATCAGGATTTGTTTTCTCTGACTGTTTAAAGAAGCACGATATTCCTCTTGCTTCGCAATCAGTTCCTCACGATTCTTAATTTTCATTCGCTGCCTCCTCCTTTAACTGCTTAATAAGTTCCCGCGCCTTTTCAGGTGTCATGGATGGATGCACATGGTCATTTACCGTACATACCGGTGCCAGACCACAGGCTCCCAGACAAGATACCGTTTCAACAGTAAAAAGCATATCATCAGAAGTAGGCTTTTCTTGTGTAACCCCAAGCGTTTTACGAAACTCTTCCAAAATCGGCACTGATTTTCGTACATGGCATGCTGTACCGTCACATATTTTAATGACAAATTTACCCTTTGGTTCCAAAGAAAAGTTCTCATAAAATGTCGCTACCCCATAAATCTTCGCCTCACTCATCTTCAACTCTTTGGCAATATAACATAATGCCTCTTCCGGAAGATAGTGATACTCTTTCTGAACGTCCTGCATAATCGCAATCACAAGATTGCTTTTATACTCATGTTTTTTCAGAATTTCGTCCAGTTTTTGTTGCTGCTGTTCGTTCACATTCCTTCTCCTTTCGGCTAAAAAAAATTGTTGGTATTCTCATTTCCCAATAATTATACCTACTGATAAATTTTATCATTCTTTAACAAAATAGTAAAGTTTTTTATCATAAAATAAAATCGATGCGATACAGAGAACTCATACAAAAATTCTGTATCGCACCGATCCTACTTTTATTTCTACGCAAGCACTTTTTGTTTTCTGATTGTCATCAACCCTTTACAGAGCCAAGGGCAACACCACGAATAATAAATTTTGACAGACACAAGTATACAACAATCAACGGAATAATTGCGAAACCAAGTATCATATAAATCTCGCCCAAATCCGTCAGATAAGCTTCTGCCTGCAAACTTGCCACAACCAATGGAAGTGTAGCATTTTCACTACTGTTATCCATCAATAACTGTGGCAGGAAATAGTTATTCCAAGAAGCAACAAATTGGAAAATCATCTGCACCGCCAATGCCGGTTTCAAAATCGGCATAACGACAAAGTTAAAGATGTAAAATTCATGTCCACCGTCAATTCGACCGGCTTCCACAATTTCAAGTGGCAGTGAACTCTCCATATACTGTTTGATAAAGAAGAATACTGCCGGAGATGCCAAGGTAGGGAAAATCAAAGGAATAAATGAATCTTTAATTCCCCATGCATCCATCATTTCCACAAAACCGAGTGCAGAAACCTGTGTCGGCACCATAAGGATAACCATGATGAACACAAATGCTGCCTTTTTTAAGCGGAAATTGTAAGCATATAATCCGTAAGCAGTAAGTGTCGCAATATACACACTGGTAACACATGAAATCACTGCTACAATTAATGAGTTAAACATCGAATGCAGAACCGCTACTTTTGTCTCGTTAATTGCATTCGTAAAGTTTCTGACAAAATCACCGCCCGGAAGCAGGCTAAATGTCGTTTTTAATGTCGATGTATCTTTTGTTGTATTTACCAAGAGCATAACAAACGGAAAGATACAGATAATACATACCAATATCAAAACAATATAGGCAACCGTTCGACGAAAGACAAGCATACGGTGACCGCGGATTTCGTCCGCTGACAAATTTGCATATTTTGCCATTTACTGCACCCCCTTTGCCTGTTTTCTGGCTTTTCGTTCTGCTTTTTTACGAGCCTTTATTTCCTTATCCTCATCACTTTGCATGATACGGAACATAAAGATTCCAATCAGACCGGCAGCCAAGAACAATACAACGGATTCAGCACCGGCAACACCCATGTCACCCTGTGATGAGTTGATTCTCGTACTGATATCCATAACAACAGTCGAAGCCACGCCATTTGTACCACCACGGTTTACAATCAGGTTCGGAATATCGAACAACTGCAAACCACCAATCATGGAAGTAATCATAACGTACAACATAATTGGTTTCAGCATCGGCATGGTAATCCATCGAAACTGCTGTTTCGCACTCGCGCCATCAATTGCAGACGCTTCATAAAGAGCTGGGTCAATTCCCATAATACCTGCCATCAGAAGGATGGTCGTATTACCCGTCCACATCAGGAAGTTGATAAAGGCAATGATTAAGCGAATGCCCCACTCATTTTCCAAAAAGTGAATGGACGTTCCTAATATATGATTGATTGGTCCGGTTACTGCAAATAGTTTACCAAACAATACTGCTATGGATGAGGCCATCAGCATATTCGGTAAATACAAAATAACCTTAACCGCACCAGTACCTTTCAATTTTAATCGAATGTCAGTAAACCAAGATGCAAAAAGCAATGATACAATAATCTGCGGAATAAATCCAAGCAGCCACAATAACATCGTATTACCAAAATATTTTACAATATCATATTTGGTAAAAAGGTCGATATAATTTTCAAACCCGGCAAACTCAAATACACTATTTAGGAAAATATCCGTTTTGTCATGAAAAAAGCTTCGATAAAATGTTGCAATTAACGGATATAACTGAAATATACCATAGCAAATGAAAAACGGAAGGATAAAAATCAGGCCCCATTTGCCATACTTTAATTTGTGCGGACGTTTATACGCCGTCACATCTTTCTTTCCAGCCATAAAATCCCCCTTACCTTTTGATAAAAATGGCGGGACAGGGGCACCCCGTCCCGCCAGAAAACTAATTCGTTTCTAAGCTGTTACCCATTATTTTTTCAAATCCGGATAACTCTTGATTACCTCGTTCTTGAAGTTGTCAATTGCTTTCTCTTTGCTTACTTTACCCTGATAGTAATCTTTCATCTTAGCCATCAAGCTTTCGATGTACATCTGGTCATAAGGAGATACGTTGCTGCAATTGATGTTGTCAGCTGCTGAACTTAAAGCTTTTACAAGAGACTGTCCACCAAGGAAGTCAGATGTTACATTTTTCTCTTCCAGCTTTTTGTTTGCTGCCTTGTTGTTTACGAAGTCTGAAGTGTCTTTGCTGATGTTGAACATGATATCTTTGTCACAGCAGAGTTTCTTCATGATGTCTGCAACCAATTTTGCATTATCTGTTCCAGCTGCTCCACAGATGAAGGAACCGCCCCAGTTGAATGACTGTGGTCCGGTTACTACAGCCCAGTCACCGTAACTTCCGCCCGGTGTAAAGGTACCGTCATCATTTTTCTTAGCACCGGATCCTTCTGCCATGGAGAAGTTAATGCCCCATGCAGGCATGAAGTAACCAAATACTTTACTATCTTTGCCCATGTCAGCAGTCCACTCTTCAGCCCAAAGGCTTGTTCCGTTGTTGTAACCTTTGTCAGTATACTCTTTTGTTGTGTCAATCCATTTTTCGATGGATGGGTCAATCTGGATAACACCTTCATCATTTACACATTTCTGGCTTACGTTGTTTGAGTATACACGAAGTGCATCATCATAACCGGAAAGCATCTTGTATCCTTTGCCCTTCAAAGTCTCAGCAGCTGCTGCGAACTTATCCCAGTCAGATACCTGCTCCTGAATCTTTTCGATATCATCTGTTCCGAATACTTCTTTTGCGATAGAACGACGATAAACAAATCCACCAGGGCAGCCCTGCCATGAAACAGCACGAAGAGTACCATCACTCTTTGTAGCAGCCTGTTTTGTGTAATCATACATCTGGCTCAAATCATCATCGGTAAGTCCAAGTGATTTAATATCAAGAGCCATGTCTGTATTTGTGTACTTGTTTACATAATCCATCTCGCAGAGGAACATATCAATTTTGTCATCTGCACTTGCGCTGTCCTGTTTTTTCAAAGCAGCATCCAGTTTCTTCTGATAAACACCACCTTCGTTTGTGTTTGTCACGAATTTAACTTTTACATCACCGATACTCTGTGTATCTTTGTTGTAATCCGGATAATACTTTTCAAAACGCTCTTTGAACTCTGTGTTCCAAACATAAATGTTAAGAACTTTTCCGCCACCATCAGCTACGGTTTCCACTTTTGCTGAATCGTTGCTCTTTGATGAATTACTTGCATCCTTGTTGCTGTCACTTCCGCCACATCCGGTAATTGAACCAACTACCATAGCCATAGACAATGCCAGCGCTAACCATTTTTTCCTCATAAATCAATACCCTCCTAAAATAATAATTTCTTATTCTTCCACAAATTTCTTCATGAAAGTTGTGAACAGTTTCGTGTCATTCCTTTAAGGAATAACGTTTATTATTTCATCGAAAGAACCGAACATCCTCGTATTAATTCTCCTTGTACATCAAGTCTTTCAACAAGTGCCAGCTCCGGCTGTTCAATCAGCTCTACTAACTTTGTCGCTGCGACTCTTCCGATTTGTTCTGTATTCTGCCGGTAAGTCGTTATCTTCGGCTCAATCACACGGGCAATTCTTTGTCCGTCATAACCGGCTACTGAGATATCGTTAGGAATCGAAAGTCCTTTGCTTCGAATCACATTAATACCTCCGATACAAGAAAAATCATCCGGATAAACAATACAAGTAGGTCTATCTTCCAATGATAATAATTCGTGAGTAATTTTTGCCGATACATCCGGTGCGTGGTAAATACCTTCCCGAATATATCTGTCTTCGGTTTCTATCCCATACTTTTTCATCGTCCGCAAAAAACTTCCGATACGGCTTCTTGTAACAAAAGAATCCGCGCCGTGGATATAAGCAATTTTCTTATGTCCACATTGTATAATGTAAGAAACCAATTGTTCCATTCCTCTAATGTTGTCCGACATAACACATGCCTTGTCATTAAATATATAATCGATTGTCACAACCGGTATACCACTTTGAAGCAACTCTTTTACTTCTTCCGCTTCAAAATCCACACAAGCAACAATCACACCATCGACTCCGCGATATTTGCTATGTTCACTATAGGACAATTCACTCTTTCCCACATGCCTTCCCAAAAAGGTTATATCATATCCCTTTTCTTCCACTCCCTGTCGGAAGCTGTCAAGCACCGGAGAAAAATAGGAATGGGTCAAACCACTTCGCGCTTCATCCGCAAATAACACTCCAATGTTATAAGTACGGTTTGTCTTCAGTGCACGAGCGGATGAGTTTGGTACATAGCCCATCTTCTTAGCCACCTCAAGCACCCGTTCTTTTGTCGAAGTACTTATATCAGTGCGTCCATTCAATGCTTTGCTTACTGTCGCAATCGATACACCGCATGTCTCTGAGATGTCTTTCATTGATACCATGAGCATTCCTCGTTTTCCGTAATCGTTTTCGTAAGTCTACCGTACCACACTTTTCACAAAGAGTCAATACTAATTTAAATTTTTTTGTTAGAATTGCACAAATATCTTGCTTGCATTTCCCTTCGACTTCCTATATAATGAAATTATCACGAAATCGTTTTCGTAAGTCCCCAGGTTATCAAAGTCAACGATTTTTCGTGCTTGCACGAAAGAAACGTTGACCTTGATAACCGCAAAATATGAGGAAGAAGCGATTTGTGCAACAAATCTGTGGATTCCGAATATTTTCAGGAGTGCGTAAGCTGCGCAAGCTGCGGAGCACTCCGTCTGGGGACGTTATTCCCACTCGTATGTCCACACTTTCGTGCTTGCACGAAAGAAACGTTGATCTTGATAACCGCAAAATATGAGGAAGAAGCGATTTGTGTAACAAATCTGCGGATTCCTCATATTTTCAGGAGTGCGTAAGATGCGGAGCACTCCGCCTAGTGACGTTATGCTAATACTATTATAAAGATGCTTTGCAAAGCATCGGAATGGAGGTTCTATGAAATTCGGAAAATTTGATGACGCCAATCGTGAATATGTGATTACAACTCCCAAAACACCACTGCCTTGGATTAACTATTTAGGCAGCACGGATTTCTTTTCTTTGATTTCCAACACCGGTGGCGGGTATAGTTTCTATAAAGATGCAAAGTTGTTGCGCTTGACACGTTACCGCTACAACAACATTCCAAACGATGAGGGTGGCCGTTACTTCTATATAAAAGACGGTGATACCGTATGGAATCCCGGTTGGATGCCGGTCAAAACAGATTTGGATTCCTATGAATGCCGCCACGGCATGGGTTACACCCGCTTTATATCTGAGAAAGATGGAATCAATGCAAATCTTTTGACTTTTGTTCCGGTTCACGACAATTGTGAAATCAATGAAATCACAATTACCAACACAACAGATTGCGAGCGCACCATAACTTTATTTTCCTATATTGAGTTCTGTCTCTGGAATGCAATGGATGATATGACAAACTTCCAGCGAAACTTAAATACCGGAGAAGTAGAGATTATCGGCTCCCGCATTTACCACAAAACAGAATACCGCGAGCGCCGCAACCATTATGCGGTCTTTGCCGTAAATCATGATATTGACGGATTTGATACAAGCCGCGACGCCTTTCTTGGTGCATACCGCAGTGCTGCAGACCCTCTTGCCATCGAACAGGGAAATGCTACCGATTCGATCGCAAGCGGCTGGTATCCGATTGGTTCACACCAGATTAATCTGACACTGAAACCGGGTGAATGTGAGACACTTGTATTCGTTCTCGGCTACTGCGAAAATGACCCGGATGATAAATTTGAAGCACCAAATGTAATTAACAAAAAACCGGCAGACGAACTGCTTAACAAATACCAAACGAAAGAGCAGGTAAGCGATGCCTTCCACGAATTGAATGAGCATTGGAACCGTCTCCTCTCCCACTATACGGTGAAGTCAGAGGACGAAAAATTAAACCGCATGGTAAATATCTGGAACCAGTATCAGTGCATGGTTACCTTTAATATGTCGCGTTCCGCTTCTTATTATGAGTCCGGAATCGGACGAGGCATGGGATTCCGTGATTCCTGTCAGGATTTGCTTGGCTTTGTCCACCTGATTCCGGACCGCGCCAGAGAGCGAATCATCGATATCGCATCCACACAGTTTGCTGACGGCAGTGCTTACCACCAGTATCAGCCATTAACAAAAAAAGGAAACAGCGATATCGGTAGCGGATTCAACGATGATCCATTGTGGCTGATTGCCGGAACTTCCGCTTACATCCGTGAAACCGGTGATTTCTCCATTTTGGACGAAACCGTTCCTTATGATAATGATTTTAGCGTGGCAACAAGTTTGTTTGAACATCTGACACGCTCCTTTAACTACACAGTCAACCACAAAGGACCGCACAATCTTCCATTGATCGGACGCGCCGACTGGAACGACTGCCTGAACTTGAACTGCTTCTCCAAAGAACCGGGCGAATCCTTCCAGACCTTTGGCCCAAGCGAAGGACCGGTTGCTGAATCGGTATTTATTGCCGGTATGTTTGTCAAATACGGTAAAGAATACGCTGACCTCTGCGACGCAATTAATAAACCGGAAGAAGCCAAAAGAGCCAGAGAAGAAGTTGAAAAAATGGTCGCAGCCATTGAAGAAAGCGGTTGGGACGGCGAATGGTTCTTACGTGCTTACGACGCAGACGGCAACAAAGTCGGTTCCAAAGAATGTGAAGAGGGACAGATTTATATTGAACCTCAGGGTTTCTGTGTATTGGCAGGTGTCGGCGTAGAAAACGGTCTTGCTAAAAAAGCATTGGATTCCGTAAAAGAAAAACTGGATACCAAATATGGTATTGTGCTTTTGCAGCCACCATATACAAAATACTATGTAAACCTTGGTGAGATTTCTTCTTATCCGCCGGGATACAAAGAAAATGCCGGTATCTTCTGTCACAATAACCCTTGGATTTCCGCTGCTGAAACACAGATTGGACGCGGTGACAGAGCTTTTGAAATTTACCGCAAAACCTGCCCGGCTTATTTAGAAGAAATCAGTGAAATCCATCGCACCGAACCGTATGTCTATTCCCAGATGATTGCCGGAAAAGATGCTAAGACATTTGGTGAGGCGAAAAACAGCTGGCTCACAGGAACTGCCGCCTGGACCTTCTTAAATGTATCCCAATTCATTTTAGGTGTTGAGCCAACATTAAAAGGATTGAGCGTGAATCCATGTATTCCGAAAAACTTTGGTGACTTTACAATTACCCGTACATTCCGCGGTGTTGAATACAACATTGAAGTAAAGAATCCGGATAATATTGAAAAGGGTGTAAAGGAATTAATTGTTGACGGACAAAGTCTTGGACAGACAACCGTAATTCCGTATGACGCATCCAAAAAACAAGTTTCTGTAACCGTACAAATGGGTTAATTAAAAAAAGACCTGCCGTGCAGTAAACCACACGGCAGGTCTTTTTTATTCTTTTAGCTCCACTGAGCATCAAACAAATTCTTATAAAATCCATTTGCAGCTAACAGTTCTTCATGATTTCCCTGCTCCACGATTTTTCCATCCCGCATCACAAGAATCACATCTGCTTCCTGAATGGTTGACAAACGATGCGCCACCAGGAAACTCGTTCTACCCTGCATCATCGTAGCAAACGCCTTCTGAATCCTCATCTCGGTGCGCGTATCAATGGATGAAGTTGCCTCATCCAAAATCAGCATTGGCGGCAGACAAAGCATTACTCTCGTAATACATAACAACTGTTTCTGTCCTGCCGACAAACTTCCGCCATCTTCACCAATCACGGTATCATAACCGTTTGGAAGTCTCTTAATAAAACTGTGTGCATGACTTGCCTTTGCCGCTGCTAACACTTCATCGTCCGTCGCATTCTCACGCCCCATCACGATATTTTCCCGGATGGTTCCCTGCTTTAACCACGTTTCCTGAAGCACCATACCATAATTAGCACGAAGACTCTCTCTCGTCACTTTCCGGATATCTTTTTCACTTACTTTAATTGCACCAGAATTTACATCATAAAACCGCATCAAGAGATTAATTAACGTCGTTTTACCACAGCCGGTAGGACCAACAATTGCTACACGCTGTCCAGGCTTTACCTGTAAATTAAAATGCTCAATCAATTTCTGATTCGGCTCATAAGAAAAATACACATCTTCAATTTCTACTTTTCCATCTGCTTTGCCAAGGTTTATGGCATCTTCTGAATCCGGAATCTCCGGTGTTTCTTCAATCAACTCAAGCACTCGTCCGGCACAGGCAATCGCATTTTGAAGCTCTGTCACGACACCTGAAATTTCGTTAAACGGTTTTGTATACTGGTTTGCGTAACTTAAGAAACAGGAAAGCTGCCCAACCGAAATACCGCCCTGAATCGCGAAAAAGGCACCAAACACACCAACTGCCGCATACACAAGCGCATTGACAAAACGAGTGGACGGATTGGTAATGGATGAGAAAAAGGTTCCCTGAAGCGAATACTTAGAAAGACGGTCATTAATTTCATCAAAACGGTCTCCTACTTCTTTCTCCTGTCCAAATGCCTGAACCACTTTCTGGTTGCCAATCATTTCTTCAATCAGCGCCGTCTGCTCCCCTCTGGTCTCTGACTGCATACGGAACATCTGATATGTTCTTTTCGCAATAAACGCTGCCACAAACAGAGATACCGGTGTCAAAACCACAACGACTAATGCAATCGGTACACTGACACTAAGCATAAAGCCAAGCGTTCCTAAAATCGTAATTACGCCGGTAAACAACTGGGTAAATCCCATCAACAATCCGTCGGCAAACTGGTCGGCATCCGCAATGACGCGGCTCACAATTCCACCATAAGAATGACTGTCAATGTAACTAAGCGGAAGTACCTGAATTTTCTCAAAAGCATCCGTACGAATATCACGCACAACACTGTAAGTGATTTTGTTATTAGCAACATTCATCACCCACTGTGCCACCATCGTAAGCAAAATAGCAATTCCGATTTTCACACAAATGCGATAAACACCGGCAAAATCAACTTGTCCTTTTCCTACAATCAGATCCACTGCCTGTCCGGTAAGAATCGGCACGTAAAGGGTAAGCACAACCGTAATCAGCGCCAGAACAAGAGAGGCAATTAAGAAAAACCGATAGCGGCGGATATAATGCAGCACCTTTTTTATCGTTTCCTTCTGCGTCATGACTATCTTGCCCCCTTTCCGTATTGGGATTCATAAATTTCCCGATAGACCTCACAGGAATCAATCAGCGTATCATGCGTTCCCATTCCTACAATCACGCCATCATCAAGCACAACAATCTTATCTGCATTCCGCACCGACGCCGCACGCTGGGAAACAATAAAGAGTGTCATATCCTTTAATTCTTCACGAATTGCCTTTCTAAGAGCGGCATCCGTTGCATAATCAAGTGCCGAAGCACTATCATCCATAATCAATATTTCTGGTCTTCTCACCAGCGCTCTAGCAATCGTCAGACGCTGTTTTTGTCCACCAGAGAAATTTCGTCCTCCCTGCTCCACAACCGAATCCAATCCATCCGGTTTTCCAAGAACAACTTCTTTTGCCTGAGCAATTTCAAGCGCCTTCCACATTTCCTCTTCCGTTGCATCCTTTTTGCCCCATTGCAGGTTGGATCGGATGGTTCCTTCAAACAAAACGGCTTTCTGAAGCACAACACCAATCCGGTTTCTCAACAAGGCAAGTGACTGCTTATGAACCTCTACGCCATCAACGAGTAATTTACCGGATGTAATATCATAAAATCTCGGAATCAAATGAACTAACGATGTTTTTCCGGAACCGGTACCCCCGATAACGCCAACGGTCTCTCCCTTTTTCACGGAAAAATGAATATCGGTAAGGGATTCCGTATGGGTTCCCGGGTAGACAAGACCAACATGTTCAAATGAAACAGCAATGTCTCCATCCCCTGGCTTTGTCTCCTCATTCGGCGTAGAAAGTCCCGGTTCTCTCTCAAAGACTTCCTGCACACGGTCACCACATGCAATCGCTTTGTTTACCATAACAATCATGTTTGCCAGTTTGATTAATTCTACCAAAATCTGTGCCGTATAATTAACTAACGCAACCACCTGTCCCTGAGACAAATAACCGGCATCTACTTTCAGCGCACCAATCCAGATTAACGCAATTACTCCAACATTGATAATCAGATAGGTAATCGGGTTTGTAAGTGCGGAAACTCTTCCCACTACCATCTGGAACTTATTTAATGCCTGATTTTCTTCCGCAAATTTTTCTTTCTCCTGTTCCTGCTTATTAAAAGCACGCTGCACACGGACACCGGACAAATTCTCACGGGTTCTTCCTAACAGTTTATCAAGTGCCTCCTGCACACGGCGGTACATCGGAATGCTGACAAACATCACACCGAAAATAACGATTGATAATAATGGAATGACAACTACAAAAACAAGCGCAGCCTTGACATCAATTGTAAACGCCATAACCATCGCACCGAGCACTACAAACGGCGAACGCAAAAACAAACGAAGTGCCATATTAACGGCTGCCTGTAACTGGTTCGTATCACTTGTCAAACGGGTAATCAATGTAGAACTTCCTACCTGGTCAACATCTCCAAACGATAAGGACTGAATATGACGGAACAACGCCTGTCTCAGTCCGGCGGCAAATCCCACAGCTGCTTTCGCCGCAAAATACTGCGCCACAAGAGCAGCGGTCAAACCAACCGCTGCCAAAAGAACCAATATACCTCCCATCCATCCAATAAAACCATAATCTCTGCTTCCGATTCCATGGTCAATAATTGCTGCCATGACAAGCGGTACAAATAATTCTAACGTCGCCTCAAACAATTTAAACAACGGGGCGAAAATACACTCTTTTTTGTATGAACTTAAAAACTTAAATAACTGCTTCACACTTTCCTCCTAGTGGTAAATTTTCGTCTCCCTGCATTGCTAACTGTGCTTTTACAAGTCGATAATAAATACCTCTCTTTGCAATCAATTCTTCATGAGACCCCACTTCCGCAACACGATGTCCGTCAATTACAACAAGTCTGTCTGCATGTTTTAACGTCGAAAGACGATGCGCAATCGCAAAGGTAGTACGCCCCTTGGTCAAACGCTCCAATGCTTGTTGTATCATAAATTCACTCTCCGTGTCAAGACTTGCCGTTGCTTCATCTAAAATTAACAGTCTAGGTTCATTCAAAATTGCTCTCGCAATCGCAATCCGCTGTCTCTCTCCACCGGACAAACTGTGTCCTTTTTCTCCCACATATGTATTATAGCCATCCGGCGTCTGTGATATAAATTCATGTGCATTTGCCGTTTTTGCCGCCATTATCACTTCTTCTAATGAGGCATCCGGTCTGGCAAAACGGATATTTTCAAGAATTGTCCCAGAGAATAAAAATGTCTCCTGTAACACCACACCAATTTGTGAATGAAAATAATCCGACTGGATTTCCTTTATATTATGCCCATCGACCAACAATTTACCATCATCCACCTCATAAAGACGCATAATCAGATTGATAATCGTAGACTTTCCGGTTCCGGATGCGCCTACAATACCAATCATTTCCCCTTTCTTTATCGTAAGATTCAAATCTTCCAAAACCGGCTGATACGATTTGTAACCAAACGAGGCATGCTCAAACCGGATTTCTCCTTCCACATCAAGGTGAATCGGCTTTTGCACATCCTCAATAAAAGGTTCCTGTGTCAAAACATCATTGATTCTTTCCATACTGCTAATCAGATTCATCAGTTCCCTCGGCATATTTGTCATCCAATTTAGGTACATATATAAAAGCTGTGTATATGTTACAAACTGTAGCAGTTCACCGGTCGTCATCCTGCCGCCTAATACATCCAATCCACCAAAATAAATCACAAGGAACACACCAGCTCCCATCAAAAGGCTTACCATCGGCATAAACACAGCCCAAAACACTTCATTTTTTGTCTGTACACGACAGAACTCATCCGTAAGCATATTGAATTTATCTCGCTCATTTTCTTCTTTTCCATAGGATTTCACCACGCGCATACCGGATATCACATCCTGCAAACTGCTGTTTACCTCATCGCTCTTCTTAAACTGCAAATGAAACCGTCTGTGAATATTCTTTCGGAACGCATACGTCACAAATACTGCCGCCGGAATGAAAACAAACGCAAGCAGTGCAAGTTTTACATTGAGTAACACCATAAAAATAATGTCACAGGCAAAAATAAAACAGACCGTAAACATATTACAGAAAGTTCGCTCCATAAATTCACGAATCTTTCCCGTATCAAAAACAATTCGGTTCATCAATTCGCCCGGCCTTCTGTCATTGATAAAATTCAGCGATAAAATCTGAATGTGGGAAAACATCCGCTGCCGCAAATCTTTTGAAATAGTTGCGCCTAAAACTGTACAGTAATACGTTTTTAAAATGTTAATCACAACAATTCCGACACTTAACAAAAACATGATGCCAAGGCAGATAAAAGCGGTTGAAATTCCACCCTCTCTGCGTTTCAAAACATCGTCCACCAAATGCTTTTGTATTTCCGGATTCAAGAGGGTCACAACGGCAGCCAGAATCATTAACACAATGATCCCCGCAAACTTTCTCTTATACGGTGCCGCCATTTTCAAAAAGCCTTTCCAGAACCCGCCCTCTTTGGAGCAGTGCGGACAATATTTCGTACCCGGTATTGCATGGTGGCATTTCGGACATATTTTCTCGTATTCCGTACTGACTACCTCTTCCTCTCTGCCGGATGCCAGAATATGGATTCCTCTGGCAATGTAAGCATAACGCGATAAATGTCTCGCCGAATAATGAACAATGTGCTTTGGCACACCGTCAAAATTGATTACTAAAAGTCCGCCACCGATTTTTGCCTCTGCTTTTACATCGATACATTTGGAAACATCGTATTCCTGTTTGATACTGCCCTTTTCCACAACAAAAAGTCTGCGGTTTGTGACAATAAAATAGGAGTCTTCCAAAAAATTTCCGGCATCATCAATATCGACCGGAACCGCATAGTAAATGCGTTCGTTGTCCGTAAGCGAAATAACCTGCTCTGCCTCTTTTGGCAGTTCATATCTTAAAATCATACTGCTACCTCAAACTTTCTATCCTACAAGAACAAATCCAGTTTTCTTTGTTCCTTCTGCGAAAGAGCAAATACATCCCGTATCTCAAACCGGTTTTCATCCAAATCAGTGATGAGAAGACGGCAGTCACTTAACCGCACCACCGCATTACTTCCCATGTTAATCGTAAAGCGACACTCCCCACGGTCGGTCATAACATGAAAATAGGCATAACCATACTCATCCTTGATATCCAGAATCTTCTGAATTACCGGGGTAAAATAATGAAGATTTAACTGCTCCAAAAGCATTTTTCTCGTTTTCTTATCTACCTCTTTGATATTTTTTATTACCCCAATTTCATGGGAGCGTTCTTCTACCGTCCGAATCGAAAGAAAAGAATCCGGCTCAGTAAATGGAAACAGACGAATCACCTGAATCCTGTCCCACTTCTTTCCCTCGTAAGAAAGAGATAAAAAGCCGCCCTCTGTTCTCTCAAAAACAGCATTGTCCTGATTCAGATAGTGAATTGACGTCATTTCCTCGACTTCATTTTCCATATTTGTGATGACTTGATTTTCACTCATAACGATTCCCCTTTCAAAGCCAGTGATTTCGTCTGTAACTCCATCAGCTTATAATAAATTCCCTGTTTCTTTTCCAATTCCTTATGCGTACCCTCTTCGACGATTTTTCCACCATCAATTACAACTAAATGGTTCGCATCCCGCAGTGTGGAAAGACGGTGTGCAATGGACAATGTCGTCCTTCCCTTCACCAGATAATTGAGTGAATTTTGGATTGCTTTCTCGGTTTCCGTATCCACACTTGCCGTCGCTTCATCTAAAATCAAAATTTTCGGATTTGCTAAAATTGCCCTGGCAATCGAAATCCTCTGTTTTTCACCGCCCGACAAGTCTTTACCCGATGCTCCAATCACGGTATCATAACCATCCGGCATATTGGCGATAAATTCATGCGCACTTGCTAAAATTGCAGCCTGCACTACGTCTTCTCTCGTCGCCTCCGGATTCGCATAAGCGATGTTGTCCGCCACCGTTCCCATAAAAATATAAGTGTCCTGTGATACCATCGCCACATTTTTCCGTAAATCATGAAAAGCTAATTCCTTTACCGGAATACCATCCAGATAAATTTCTCCCTCATCCACATCATAAAGACGCGAAATCAAATTTACAAGCGTCGTTTTTCCGGCACCGGAACGCCCCACAATGCCAAGCATTTCACCGGGATTTACATGAAGGCTGATATCTTTCAAAACCGGATGATTTGTCTCGTAGCCAAAACTCACATGAGAAAGTGTAATTTCTCCCTTTGGATTTTTAATCTGCTTCGGATTTTCCACTTCTTCAATCTCTGGAATGGCATCCATAATTTCAAACATGCGCTGGGCAGCATTGATACTGTCCGACCACATCTGGAATACACGGGAGAAGAAATTCATCGGTCCGTTTAACTGCCCCACATAGCCAACAAACGTAATCAAAACACCAAGTTCCACGGTATGCGTATTCAGAAGCAGAATCACACCGACAATCCAAACCCAGATATTTGAAATCTCCTGCACTAAATTATATAAAATCGTAAATTTATTATTGTATTTTACAATGCGTATTTCCGCCTCTTTCAGACGCTCATTTGGCGCTTTGAAACGCTCTTTTTCCTGCTTTTGCTGTCCGAAAGCTTTTACCACACGAGAACCGGTCAAATTGTCATTGACACGGTTATTTACCGCACGCTCTGCCCGGTGGCGTCTGCCAAACAAACTCCACAATTTCGGCTTTAATTTCACGCTCATAAAAACTAACAGTGGCAGCAGAATACAGGCTACCAGTGCCATCTGCCAATTCAAACGGAACATAACCGTAAACGTAGCAAGAATGGTAAAGCCATGCACAAATATGTACGGAAATCCATCTAAGAAAAAGTCGGTCACACGGTTTGCATCACTTAACACACGTGTCATAAGTCCACCGGTCTGCTTGCTTGTAAAAAATCCAAGTGACAATCTTCCCATATTGGAAAATACATCCTGCTTCATGTCACGCACAGTCGCTGCAACCACCTGTGCCATCAAAGTTCCCTGTACCAACTGGACGCCCTGCTGTACAAGTTTTGACAACACCATTACAAGCACAAGCATCAAAAGAGCAAAACCATACCGCCCGATTTCACTTTGTGAAACTTTCCCCGGCAGAATCTCATCATACAATACCGTACCGCTTAAATAAGGCCATACAAGATTCAATCCGGCCGCCAGAAAATAGCAGGCAAAAATAATAATAACCTTAAAACGGTACTGAAGAAAATATTTCATCGTTCTTCCAAAAATCGAACGTTTATTCATGCACTTCGGACAGATTTTTCTTTTTGGATCCGGGTACATCGTTCCACACTTTGGACAATACTGTGCTTTCTGCTCCTGAATATCCGCAGACGCTTCCACTTCTTCTGCTTCCTCTGGATATTTTTTTATCTTATTATAACTTTTACGAAACAAATTCATCTGTTCAAAATACAGATTTGTCAGCGCCGCTAATAAAAGTGGTTTGCCCTTATAATCAATTGTGACTAGATTTGTCGCGAGCTGCTTTTCCACTCTCATATGCGAAGTATCCGCCAAATCAAACCATTCCAGCATGTATTCTTTTTCATCCTCTGCATACTGCATATCTGCCGTCTTCGTTCCACGGAAATAGCGAACCGTCATCTGTTCATGGCGGCTCTTGGCAACGCCGATTTTCGTACTTGTCAAGAACAAATATCCACTGATATATTCCGAATCAAAAGATAAATCAAACGGACAAACATCTAAAATATCATCGGATTTTATTTGATATGCCAAAAGCGTATTTAATACCTGCCTTGGCAGTTGATTTTTCTTCATGATAATTCCCCCTGCTTTCATTAACTACTCTTTTGGCTATTGTAAAGCAGGAAAACAATTCTTGCAATAGATTTTTCTAAACAAACCATGTATCTTTTGCAAAATAAAACCGTGCCTGCCGGCTTACGAAACACCGACAGACACGGTCTGACTTTTTTATCGAATTTCCTGCCTATGAATGATATCACAAATCACACCGGCAAGCTCCGGTTTTAATTCTTCTAACGTCACCGGCTGTTGCTGCAAAATTACACTATGACAAGTTGAATTAACAAACTCCACAATCATATACAGCATCAAATCCGGATTACGAAACATCCTTCCTGACTGATCCAAAAGCAAATAATATCTTTGATAAAAACTGTCACCATCTTCATTATTCTCCAACAAAAGTGCCTTCTGAAAAACTCCCCAGCTTAAATTTTTTGAAATAAATTTCAATAAATTTTTGTTCTGGTTCAATTGATTAATAACAGAATTAATCAAAAAGATTACATGGTCTTCCAATGAATCCAGCTGCACCCGGTTCATCTCCTCTAATGCACGGCAAAACACCTGTCTCGCCTTATCCGCAATCAATTTGTCGCGGATATCAAATTTATCTTTGAAATAAAGATAAAATGTTCCTTTTGCCATATTTGCCTTTTTAGCTATATCGGAAATGGATGTGTCATTTATTCCCTTCTGCGTAAATAGAGTAAATGCTGCCATCAGCAGAGAATCTCTCTTTTGCTTTTTCTTATCATCCAATTTTCCCATACAAAATCACCTAGTCCTCTTTTTCAATGGCTGCTGTCTCAATGACAAATTTCACTTCACCATTCATAGAACCGTGAAGACCACTGAAGCTCTTATAATCTTTTCCAACTTCACAAACGGCTTTCAGACGGTCAATCAAACCTTTGACATCATCTTCATATGTGTCATTGATTTTTTCAATACCATCCTTATTAAACTCGCTCATTCCGCCGGCTAATTTCTTGCTTCCATCTTTCAGCTTACCACTCGCTGTATCCAGTTTACCAACACCTGTTGACAATTTTCCGGCAGCACTCTTTAAGGATTTGCTTCCCTTGTCTAACTTCTTCACACCGCTTCCTACCGTTTTAATGCTCTTTTTCAATGTCTTTCCGGATTTCACAAGTTTCTTTGACGCACCCTTTAACTTCTTATTGTTCTTTGCCAGTGTATCGCCGCCCTCTTTCAATGTCTTCACACTGGAAACTAATGTCGGCATACTGGTTTTTAATTTTGTAGAAGCTTCTGTCAAAGTTGAGGAGTTTGCAGACAATTTATCCAAGCTGTCCATTACTGTTGCTACGCTGCCGGATACTTTTTCAGCACCAACTTTCAAATCACCGGTTGTGGAAGTTGCCTGTTTCATTGCCTGAATTGCCTGTTTCTGTCCGGCAAGTACCTGCTCTAACGTTGCAACTGTTGTTGCATCTGCACCGGTCGCTTTCAATTTCTTTAACAGTAAATCCGTCGTCTCATACGTTTTTTCCAAACTTACAAGATTGGTATTTAACGATGTCACACCATCACTAACCGCTTTTGCTCCGGATTTCAATGCCGTAACATTCTGTTTTGAACCAAGTTTGTCGACACTTCCGGTGTAGGTCTTCAGTCCGGTATCAAAACTCTGAATCTGAGTTGGAATATCCTTTACGGATTTGTAAAGTAAGGCACATCCATTTGTAATTTTTGCTGCGCCATCTACATAACTTGTGGTTCCTTTGGCAAATGTTGTTACACCATTTGCATAATCGGTAACGCCTTTTACTAATGTCGGAGCACCTTTTGCCAGTGTGCTTATTCCATTTGCCAACCGGTTTACGCCTTCTTTCTGGAATTTCTTCACAGAAGTGTTAAGCTCGCCCATTTTGCTGTCAAACAATTTCAAATTATCATACAAATCATCAGAGCCATCAACTAATTTGTCAGAAGCATCAGTCAAATCATTCAGTTTTTCTTCCAAATCATCTAACTCATCCACATCGTCTAAATCCAAATCATTCAAAAGACTGGCACTTCCGTAGGTAAATGTGTTACCAATTGTAAAATCTTTTGTATCAGCAGTTACCGTAAAATCCGAAGGGATTTTATCTGCCATATCATCACTCAAATCTAAGTTCTCAGCCATTCCCGGAACACCCATGCCGATAATCATCTGATTATCACCATCATTGACTATTCTTGCATTATCCACTTCGACATTTTCAAAATGGTCAGAAGAAAGAACCATTGCGGTCACCATAACAAATGGTGTATAAATTGTTGTTTCTTTACCATCAATTTTTTTCTTCCGGCTGGACTTATTCGTATAGGTAACATGGATTTCCACTTTTCCACTCTTGCCAAGCATATCTTTTGCTGCAATTTCTTTACCATCCAATTTGTAAGTAATCTTCATATCAACCGGAAGTTTTTCATCCGATTCACCCTGATAGTAAATATCTTTTCCGGCGCCGTTCCAGTCAACGTCCTTACCATTCTGTTTGAACGTCTCATCTCCTTTGACATTCGAGATGTTTTTCAAATCGGAAATATCATTAATGGTTCCGGTTGTTTCATTTGCACCCTTCAGCCAGTCCGATACGGTAATCTTGGATACCGAACCATCTGCTGCCGCGTTGACATAAACAGATTCCTGTTTTTTGATTTTTTTCGCTTCTACAAAGGAGCTGTTGCACACTACCATACCAAAACTAAGCACAGCACACATTGTACATTGTAAAGTTTTTTTCAATTTCTTATTCATAGTCATCGTCCCTCCAAACTAATAATCGATTTTCCGCATATCCCATGTGGTCTTGCAAATCCATTTATCAAACACTGTCAGCATCGCCGGCAGAACAAGAATAACAACGATTGTACTAATTACTGCCCCTCGGGACAACAACGTACAAATTGACTTAATCATATCAATACTTGACGACATCGTTACGCCAAATGTTGAAGCAAACAAACACATACCACTTATCATAATGGACTTAATTGAAGTTTTATGTGCAATATCGATTGCTTCCTTCTTACTCTTTCTTCGTACCACACGCTCTTTATGATAACGGCTCGTCATCAAAATTGCGTAATCTACAGTCGCACCGAGCTGAATCGTACCGATTACGATACTTGCCACAAACGGCAGCGACTCGTGTGTATAAAATGGCACTGACATATTTAAGAATATCGCAAACTCAATTACCATAACCAAAATGACCGGAATCAAAATGGACTTAAAGGTAATGAGAATTATAAGGAATATCGCAGCAACCGAAACATAGTTTACATTTACTAAGTCAATATCGGTTACATCCTGCAAATCCTTCGTCAATGGTGCCTCACCAATTACCATCGAATCTTTGCTGTATTTCTTAACAATCTTATTTATATCAGCAATCTGTGAATTTACCTCGTCTGTTGCTGCTTTATAGTCGGAGCAGACAAAGGCAATCTCATAGTTATCACTCTTTAGTTTAGATTCCAGTTTCTTCGGAATCATACTGCTTGGAATGCTGACCCCCTTAAAGGAATCAATTCCGAGTGCCCATTTAACACCTTTCACATCCTCAATTTTCTTTAACATTTCACTCTTTTCTTTGGATGCCATACCATTTTTCATCAATACGATATGGGTGCTGTTCATATTAAATTTCTCTTCGAGTTTTTTATTTGCAACGGCAGAATCCAGTGACTGTGGAAGTGCCCCCGCAATATCATAGTAAATTTCGTAATTGCTGTTTCCGTACATCGCAGGTCCCAGTAAAACTAAAAATAATACTAAGACAACCGGCCATCCCTTTACAATCTTTTTCGATAAACCATCCAAATTTGGAATTAGATTCTTATGGGTGGTTTTATCGATTGCTTTATCAAAGCATAGAATCAATGCCGGCAAAACAGTCAAACATACGATAACGCCGATGATAACACCTTTTGCCATAACAAGACCTAAGTCCATACCTAATTTAAAGGTCATGAAACAAAGTGCAGCAAATCCGGCAATCGTTGTTACCGAACTACTGGTAACGGAAGTAAATGTATTGGAAATCGCATGTGCCATTGCACGGTTTTTATCCCCGTCATACCTGACTTTATTGGCTTCATAACTTTCCAAAAGGAAAATGGAATAATCCATCGTTACACCAAGCTGTAAAATCGCTGTCAGCGCCTGCGTAATATAGGAAATTTCTCCAAATACCATATTCGTTCCCATGTTATAAACAATCGCCATACCGATACCAAGCAAAAAGATAACTGGTGTTACCAGGGAATCCATCGTTAGTAACAAAATGAGAAGCGAAAGCACCGCTGCTACAACAACATAAATCGGCATCTCTGCCATCGCCAGATTTTTAATATCGGTAACGACACCGCTCATACCACTGATAAATGCCTGTTTCTTTACAATACCACGCATTTCGGTAATCGCATCCATCGTTGAATCTGCCGATGTTGTATTGTCAAACAGGGCAATCATCATCGTTGCGTTCCCATTAAACAAGCCCTCTCTAAGTTTATCCGGGAGCATCTCTGTCGGAACTGTAATATCCATTGCGTCATCATACCAGATAACATCCTCCACATGATTCACTTTTTTCAATTTTTCTTTGAGAGCCACAATGTCCTTCTTCTCCATGTCTTCTACGACAATCATGGAAAAGGCTCCCATCCCGAATTCATCTACCATCGTATCCTGTCCGGATACTGTCTCAAGGGAATTCGGAAGATAACTTAACAAGTCATAGTTAATTCGCGTTGACACATAACCAATTGTCGCAGGGATTAACAATAAAAATGCGATAATCAGGACAACTGCTTTGTGTCTGGTAAGCCATTTACCAAACTTAATTACCATCGTGTACGCCTCCTACTTTTTGATAAATAATTTCAAAAATGACCATCAGTCACTTTAACTATATGCAGTGTAACACAAAAATGACCAACGGTCAACCATTAATTTGAAAAATTTTTGAATTGACACGATTCGTCATAAAATGCATATATTACCAATATACAGTTACGGGGGAAGTCAGCAGATGAATCGAGTTTGTAAAGCGGTTTTTTCAGAAGCAGTGCATAAACAAGTAATTTTAGGAAAGGGCATCGGGATTGCGATTGTTGACACCGGGCTTTTTCCGCATCCGGATTACCGCTCACGCATCACCGGATGGTACGATGCTCTCTATCAAAAGCCTGCGCCTTATGACGACAACGGCCACGGAAGCCACGTTGCAGGGATTGCCGCCGGAGCAGGAACCTTTTCTCATGGAAAATACAAAGGCATCGCACCGCAAGCAAATCTAATTGGGGTTAAAGTGTTAAACAGTAAGGGCAACGGCACCATTCATGACATCATGAATGGGCTTCAGTGGATTCTTAAAAATCAGGAGTGCTTAAAAATCCGCATTGTAAATATTTCCATTGGCACCAATGACCGGCATGCCTATCCCGAAGACAGTGCTTTTGTCCGCAAAGTTAATCAGCTTTGGGATGCCGGTATTATCGTGGTTGCTGCGGCCGGTAATCAGGGACCTGACCCACAGACTATTAGTGCACCCGGAAACTCCCGAAAAATTATCACCGTTGGCTCGTATGATTTTGCCGAAAGAACCGATGTAATTCTTTCCTCTCACTCCGGTGCAGGTCCTACGTTTTCGTGCATCAAAAAACCGGACGTCGTTGCGCCCGGTTCTCATATTATCAGCTGCTGCCCTCCCGACAAAACAAACGGCTCTCTCTACTCAAAGAAAAGCGGCACCTCCATGTCCACACCAATTGTGAGCGGTGCCATTGCCCTGCTTTTAAGTAAATATCCTTCCATGAGCCCAAGAGAGACAAAAATCCGGCTGAAAAACTCCAGCACGGATCTTTCTCTCCCCCACACACGCCAAGGATGGGGTTATTTAAATATTCCTTCCTTACTTAGTACCTTCTGACAGGTGCCAGATTTCATCATTGTATTGCGAAATCGTGCGGTCAGAGGAAAAGAAACCTGCTTTTGAAATGTTGACAAGCATTTTCTTTGCCCATTCTTCCCTGTTTTCATAATCCGCATAGGCTTTTTCTTTGGCTGCCACATACGCTCTGTAATCCGGGAATGTCATAAACCAGTCTTTATTCAATAACTCGTTATAAAGTCTTGTAAGCATCGCCTTGTCACCAAGTTTCTGCATTTTCTTGCTGACAATAAAATCAACGGCTTCTTTTAACTCCGAATCTTTTTCATAATAATCTTTTGAGCAGTAATCTCCACGCTCATAGCGGGCAATTACCGTATCACTGTCCTCTCCGAAAACATAAATGTTATCATCGCCGACAAGCTCATGAATTTCCACATTGGCACCATCCTCGGTTCCCAAAGTAATTGCACCATTTAACATAAACTTCATGTTGCCGGTACCACTTGCTTCTTTCGAGGCAAGCGAAATCTGCTCCGAAATATCACATGCCGGAATCAGTTTTTCAGCCTTTGTGACGTTGTAGTTTTCTACCATAACAACCTGCAGATGTTTTCTCACCTTACGGTCTTTTTCAATCAGACTCTGCAAGCACAAAATCAAATGAATAATATCTTTGGCAATAACGTACGCCGGTGCTGCCTTTGCGCCAAACAAAAGAACAATCGGACGTTTCGGAATCTTACCTGCCTTAATTTCCAAATATTTGTGAATTGCATACAACGCATTTAACTGCTGTCTCTTGTACTCATGCAGTCTCTTAATCTGGATATCATAAATCGCATTGTCTAACAATTTGATTCCCTGTGTCTGTTTCAAATAAGAAGCAAGTGCTTTTTTATTTGCGTCTTTAATTTCTAATAATTTCCGGCAGACCGCTTTGTCATCACGATAATCAAAAAGTACATTTAATTTTTCCGCATCTTTCTTGTATTCCTCTCCAATCGTTTCCGATAAGAATGAAGAAAGCAGTGGATTTGCGTGAAGTAGCCAGCGGCGGAATGTAATACCGTTGGTTTTGTTATTAAATTTTTCCGGATACAGAGTATAAAAATTATGCAGTTCCGTATTTTTCAAAATCTCTGTATGCAGATAGGCAACGCCGTTGACACTGTGCGAAAAATGAATATCCATATGTGCCATATGAACACGATTCTCTCCATCAATAATTGCTACTTTTTCATCGTGATACTGTGCGTTTATCTTCTCATTTAATTTCTGAATAATCAGAACAATCGCCGGTGCCACTTCTTCGATAAACGACATTGGCCATTTTTCCAATGCCTCTGCCAAAATCGTATGATTCGTGTAGGCGCAGGTATTTGTTACAATTTCAGCTGCTTCATCAAATGGGATTCCCTCTTTCATCAAAAGACGAATCAATTCCGGAATCACCATGGATGGGTGCGTGTCGTTAATCTGAATTGCCGCATAGTCTGCAAGGTCATGCAGATTACAGCCTCTGTCCTTTGCTTCCGAAAGAATCAGCTGTGCACCGCAGCTTACCATAAAATACTGCTGGTACACGCGCAAAAGACGGCCTTTGTCATCAGAATCATCCGGATACAAAAATAAGGTCAGATTTTTTCGTATATCTTCCTTGTCAAATTCAATTCCATCATGAACAATCGTTTCATCCACAGAATCCAAGTCAAACAAGTGAAGGCGGTTCGTCCGGCTCTCGTAGCCGGTCACCAGAATATCATATAACGATGCTTTCACATCGAAACCGCCAAAAGAAACCGTAAAAGATTTGTCACTGCGAATCAGCCAGCTGTCCTTATTCATCCATGGATTTGGCTCTTCCATCTGTTTTCTGTTCTTAAATTCCTGACGGAACAGACCGTAGTGATAATTTAATCCGACACCATCACCCGGCAGAGAAAGCGTCGCAATGGAATCTAAAAAGCAGGCTGCCAGTCTTCCTAAACCACCGTTGCCAAGTGATGGCTCCGGCTCGTATTCTTCTAAATCTGTAAGACTTTTACCAGCATCGGAAAGTTCTTTTTTTACTTCCTCGTAAATGCCAAGATTAATCAGGTTATTACTGAGCAGTTTTCCAATCAAAAACTCTGCTGATATGTAATACAGTTTCTTCTTTCCTGTATTCTCTTCCTTTTCCCCTGCCTTTTTCTGCACCAGCGTAAGCAGAGCATGATAAAGTTCTTCCTTCCCGCATTCACTGATTTCTTTGCCATAACATTCTCTTACGATTTTTGCAAGCATAAAATAATTCCTTTCTACTACAATTTATTATAATGTAAAATTAAGTTCTCTTCCGCCGGAACCAATTGTAAACTGGTATACGGCATCTTTTCTTTCGCCGAGCGAAGCCGTAATCTGATAGGTTCCCTCGCCGACATTTACAACATAATTTCCTTTTTCATCCGTTGTCGAAGTAAAAATGCTGCCATCCGTCAAATTCTCGCAGACGATAGAAACACCTTCTACCGGCGCTCCTTTCTCATCTACTACAAGACCGGCAACTCTTCTTTGGTCAACCACCCGGATAAGAGCAGAAGTTTCAACCATGCGGTTTGTATTTTTCTCATCACTTACCGTAATCTGCACACGGTATTCGCCAACACCGGACACTTTACCACTAAGCGTTCCTGTTTCCGCATCCATCTTCAAACCTGCCGGCAGAGAAATTGCAGAATAGCTGTAAGAACCGCTGCCGCCAAGAACCTCAAGAAATGGAACTGCATCTAACTGGGTACCGGTCACAACCGTCATATCCTCTGCTTTCGCCACGATAACAGATTCGTTTCCAACATACACATGAATCACTTTTGTGAACTTCGTACCCATTTCATCGGTTGCCTTAATGGTAATATCCGTTCCCACGGTCACAGTTGTCAATGTGCCGGAGAATATGATTTCATTATTTTTAATTTTGCGGGTAATTCCCGGAATCTCGCCCGTAATCTGATAGGAAAGATTTCCACAACCATACTCGCTTAAATCCACTGTTTTATTCCACTCATCACCAACGACTCCAAGCCATTTTTCTTCTTTTGGCTCGCTTAATTTGGTAAACAGTGCCTGTGCTTCCATCGTTTTTACACCATTACCCGGCAAATCCGAGATTGTGACGCGGACATAGGAATCCTTTTCTACACTATAATCATCCGTCAGCTTAATATCATAGGTACGATTATCATAGTTGCGAATATTTGACACGGAATAGGTGCGGTTATATGTTCCATAAGAATAGCGCTTTCCTTCTATTTTGAATTGTTTGTTTGTCAATGCCTTCGCTTTATCCAGAGATACCCGGACAACATCGTTGCTAAGCACCTCCACAGAGGCAATACCGACACTGTTGGTTGCCATCACAGTCATTTTCAAACTTGCTTTTTTTTTGCTTCCCTCCACAGAAGTTGCTTTGATTGTGACATTTCCCGCTTTGATTCCTTTTACCACACCGGCTTTTGTAACTGTCGCAATCTTTTTGTCCGAAGATGACCAAGTTACCTTTTTATAGCTTCCACTTGCCGGTTTTACTGTCGCTTTCAAAGTCAGACTGTTTCCTACATATAACTGATTTTTCGGCTTTTCAATCGCAACGGATGTTACTTTTTTTACGACCGTTACCGTAATTTTAGCTTTCTTCTTTTTATTCTTTTTGGATGTCACGGTAATTTTACATTTTCCGGTTTTGATCCCTTTCACATATCCGGATGATGAAACCGTTGCAATCTTTTTATTGGAAGATTTATAGGAAACTTTTTTATTTGCCGACTTATTCGGTGATACTTTCACAGTCGTTGTAAGTTTCACTTTTTTTCCAACTGCAACATGGACACTACTTCCATAATTACTCTTTACCGTTACCTTTTTTACTTTTACCTTTGCCTGTGCCTGCGGTGCCTGCATAAGCATAAGTGCTGCTGCCGCAAAGACAATTCCCTTTACCAATTGTTTCATTTCTTTTTTTCCTCCATTCTATCTTATACTGCCCAGGGTCTAAAACTCAAAATTTGATTATCCCCCAACATTTTATTATAGTTTAATTCTTTGTTTTGTCAAAAAGTTGTAATATATTTTCTCAAATCTCTTGATTCTTCTGGCATAATCAAATGACCTTTCAGTGCCTCATACATTTTTTGTTTCAGTCCTCTTTTTACACGAATTTGAAATTTTTCGACCTCATTAATATCTATTGTCCCTGTAAATTCCGGCACATGATTACCACGGAACACTACTTGCTCGGTAAAGTCTGAAAAAACACCTTTGATATGAACCTTCTTTAACGATTTCGGAAACACTACCTTATAATAAGTTGAAAGGTTTGCCATTCCCCAAATTTCCTTAACACCTTCCGGTACGTTCACTACAATACGATTCTTTTTATTTTTCTCGTAATATTTATTTGGCAGTTTCTCAGAATCACCAGAGGCCATTTCCATCTTATTTGACCTCGTATTATATTCTATCATATTCGTTGTGTAAAGAGCACTGCCATCATTCGAACGAATCCACTGTCCAAATGTTTTTTCCTGTTTGAACTTATTTAACCTGCTTTTATATACAAATTGCCGCACATTGTCTCCAAAAATTGCATCATCCTCTAAAATCTCCAAATTCTCCGGCAGATACAGTTTATCCAAAGTATGCAGCAGATAAATGTTATGAGATTTCAGTTTTTTCAATGAGTTCGGCAGTGCAAGCTTACTATTCGGATCATAACCCGAACGATGCAGCTGAATCGTATAATTAATCCCCAGATAAGTCAGTCCCGGTGGAAGTCCATCCATATCAATTCCCCAAAACGCATTATCTCCTATATAGGTAAGTGTAAATTCGCCCATTACCTTTAAGGTATTTATATGTACCGGTATGCTCTCTGAATTCCCTGAATATATCTGCCAGAATTCGCGCAGTTTGCCTGTGGACTCTCCCAAAGCAAACGCTCCCTCTTCCACAACCGTGATGGTAGAAGGAAGATTCACCTCTACCCACTTAACTTTATTTTCCATGGACTCTTCTGAAACCATATGAGCAAATGCTTTTTTCGTAATTCTTGTCGTTCCCTCTGCAATGTTTATCGTAAGAGAACCACAATTTGCAAACGCATCCTCCTCAACAAATACTTTTTTGGGAATTGTAATGTTCCTTGTATATTTCCGCTTTGCATTGAGTGAATACCCATATTCTCCTGCATCAAAAGCATGCGAAGAAATCCGGTTACATTTTGCCGGTATCGTAATTTTTATTCCGCCAGTATAATCCCCGGCAAACCGATACAAGGAATTTCCTTTCAGAATAAATTCCCCTTCTCTCTTTGCTCCGGGCAGATTCTTAAGCTGACAATCCATTTCTATTATAACACCAAATTCATTGGTTACAATGGTGCTGACATACTTGTCATTTTCATACTGTCTCCGTATTCCTTTCCAGACAAGTGTCTGCTCAGATATCATCCTTCCAAGTGCCCTCTTACACTCAGACAATGTTGAATTCATGGTAATTCCCAATATATTCGTTTTAAAATATTCCCCTGTTTCGTCGAGCAGCGTATGCACCCGCCATATCGTGCCATCCTCTAACCGGCTAAACGAGCAATACCGATTCAATGCTCTCGCTGGCTCCTTTTTTGTTCCCAAATAACCGGAAAGTGAATAAGCCTTTTGATTCACCAATGACGTTTTTTTCGTCAGCATGCCATTAAATCTTGGCGGTTTCTGTTTTTTCATTCCTCCACCCGGGAAATTTAATCTGACCTTTTTGTCTAACAACTGAATTGTCAGCTTATTTTCCGTTCCCGGCCGGATTGACATCCGATACATGTTCCCCGTCGAATTATAAGTGAATTCATAGGTTTCATTCCCAACTGCTCTTCCAGAAAACAGTCGATTGTTTTTTTCATCTAAAGAAAAGAAAATAGCCTCACTTGTCACCCGCTGTATCTCAAGAGATATCGTCTTATCCTTATCTGTCCAAATCCCAGCGAATTCACTGCATCTTTCTGCGTATTCTTTTTTATTATCTGATATTGCCCCCTCCCCTATCAACACCGCAATAAGTGCACACAAACAGACGCCAAGCACCATGAAAAGCAATCGTTTCTTTTTCGCTGTCATTTTTTTACTCCCCCTTCTTTTGCTTTTACAGCATTGCTAAAATTTCGCTTTTCGAGGCAGCCCCAACAATTCGGTTTACCTCTTCTCCACCCTTCATAACAACCAATGTCGGAATCGACACGACACGAAACTGCATCGTAAGTTCACCCTGTTCATCCACATTCACTTTACCGACGCGGATGGAATCATTTTCCTCACCAATCTGCTCAATTACCGGTGATACCATCTGGCATGGTCCACACCAGGATGCCCAAAAATCTAACAGTACCGGTTTGTCCGACTGTAATACTTCTGCTTCATAATTTTCCTTCGTTATTTCAATTGCTGCCATTTGTCATTCCTCCAATTCTTATTGTTCTTTTAAAATTTCCCGTATCGCCTGCTCTGAGCGTTTCACATCCGATTCAAAATCTCTGGCAGACAAAAGCCTGCACCCGGCTCCGCGAATGATAATCTGCTCCAACCCATCGGATGTCGCAACGGTGATACGATATTTTTTACCATTTTCGTGAGCAAACTTTTCAATGTACTGGTCTGCGGTTTCCGCCTCTTTTGTGTATACCACATGAATGTTATGATAATCCAAAATTTCTGTTTTGTGGTTTGCCACACGGTACGCATCAAACACTAAAATCAGCTCACATTTATGAAAACCCTGATAATTACACAGGATATCCATCAGTTTTCCTCTTGCCGCCGCAATGTCGGTTTGCGCCAGCACTTTCAATTCTTCCCATGCAAAGATAATATTATACCCATCAACCAGCAGGTAATTAACATCCGGCATCTGTTTTTTTCTTGGCTTTGACAAACCAACCGGCTTTTCTTTGACAGAACTTACCCGCTTTGCAGAAATTCCTTTGTGTGAAACAACCCCCTGCTTACGATTGGCAAAAGAACTTCTTTCCAAAATGGAATCAATTTCTAATACATCCAGCCATTCTTCTTCCTGCTTTTTCGGCTCTTTTTTCTCTGTCACATCATTTTCCATTTCAGAAGAATCTCTGTTTGCCCGTTTTGACGTGTCAATATGCATATAGTCAAACACCTGATTCCATGGAACAAAAAATCCGGCACCATGTGCACAGAATACCGAACCACTCGGATTTTTCACATCATGGTCAGCATCGTATTGTTTTGCGGCAATTACTTCATCTGCATTGTGACACGGACGATATCCTAAAAGCGTGCAGAACAACTGTCCATGTCCTTTTGTGTAGGCGGTGACTTCCTGCGTATAATCCCGCATGGTACTGACAGGAGCTTCTCCGGTAAGAACTGCCATCGGTTGTGCCCCTTCGCCATTTGTCTGCGGTAAATTCTGCTGCAGGGTAAAACTCCCCGCCATGCGCTCAATATCTGTCATCGCCCGTCCAATTGACGTTTCCGGCACAATAAGTCGGTATTCATAATATGGCTCTAACAAAACCGATTTTGTCTGCATCAGTCCCTGACGCACGGCACGATAAGTCGCCTCACGGAAATCTCCGCCCTCGGTATGTTTATTATGCGCTCTGCCGGCAATTAATGTAAGTTTTACATCGGTAAGTCCAGCTCCCGTAAGCACACCTTTATGTTCTTTTTCTGCCAAATGCGTCAAAATCAGCCGCTGCCAGTTTTTGTCCAGCTTATCTTCACTGCAGTCTGTCGAAATCTGAACACCGCTCCCCACGGCAAGCGGCTCCATCCACAAGTGAACTTCCGCATAGTGCCGTAACGGCTCATAATGCCCAACACCCTCAACCGGCTCGCAAATCGTCTCTTTGTAAACAATGTTGCCGGTTCCAAATGTGACACAAACACCATACCGCTCCAAAATCCACCGCTTAATAATTTCAATCTGAACTTCTCCCATCACCTGGGCGTGAATTTCCTGTAATTCCTCATTCCAGACAATGTGGAGTGCCGGTTCCTCTTCCTCAATCTCACGAAGTTTTGGAAGCATTTTTGCCAGTTCTTCTCCATTCGGGAATAAAATGCGGTAAGTCAGTACCGGCTCCAATACCGGTGCACCGCTGTCAAATTCTGCTCCAAGTCCCTCCCCGGGATACGTCTTTGTGAGCCCCGTCAGCGCACAAATCATACCCGGAACTGCTTGTGCCACAGTCTCAAAACGGCTTCCGGAGTACACACGGATTTGATTAATTTTTTCTGTCCACTCACCCTTTTTATCGGACAGTTCCATACGAGGTTTTAACTGCCCTCCGGTCACTTTGACATAAGTAAGTCTAGCTCCCTTATCATCACGCATTATTTTAAACACTTTTGCCCCAAACACCTCATCGTAAGATGGCTCCAAAAGAAATGTCTGCATTACCTCCAGTAAATGCTTAACGCCTTCCATCCGCAGTGCCGAACCAAACACACACGGGAAAATCTTTCTCTCACTGATTTTTTCTGCAACCTGCGAAACTGACACTTCCCCCTCTTCTAAATACTGATTCAGCATTTCTTCTTCGCAAAGAGAAACCTGCTCATAAAATTCTTCACTTTGTAAATCTGAAAAATCTGTCACCGAAGAATTTAGTTTTGCCTGAAGTTCTCCTAAAATAAATTCTTTTTCCGTCCCCGGCTGATCCATTTTATTTACAAAAATAAAAACCGGAATCTGATATTTTTCCAAAAGTTTCCACAGTGTCTGTGTGTGTCCCTGCACCCCATCCGGTCCGCTAATTACTAACACGGCATAATCAAGAACCTGTAATGTCCTCTCCATCTCCGCTGAAAAATCAATATGCCCCGGCGTATCCAACAACGTCACCTGCATATCCTCCCACGAAAAAACTGCCTGCTTGGAAAAAATCGTGATTCCTCTCTCTTTTTCCATCGCAAATATATCTAAGTAGGCATCCCCCTTGTCCACACGTCCCGGATTTTTCAACACTCCCGCCTGATACAAAAGGGCTTCTGACAACGTTGTTTTTCCTGCGTCCACATGTGCTAACAACCCGATACAAACATTTTTCTTGTCTTTGTTCATATGCAAAAACCCCCCTTCCTAAGTCATAATGAGTTATTATAACATAAAAAGGGGGGAAGGTCGATATTTTTGTTGAGTAGTTTGTGTCAATTATTCGTTAGCACTTTTTTGTTTTCCTTAATTCCGCAGAAAAGCTTTGCGTCTCGTGGGCACTCCCGTTTGTTGAGTGCGTAGCGGTATGGGCACTGAAACTACCAGTGCTGCATACCGACGCACTCAAACCCACGAGTCACAAAGTTTTTCTGCGGAATTACTGGAAGCCAAAGGAACCGGCAACGAACAATTGTCACAAACCCATCATTTCAAACTCAGTTTCGGCATCCTGTTGACCTAATTCCAAAAAACTCCATTTACAGCCACCCATATTTCAATTTTTATATGACCTGTTTTCGTTTTTTTCTTATTTAGGTCAACCTTTTCAATTTATTTGTTGGCTGAAATTAACATTATCACAAAAACAGTCATTTATTTTCATTATTTTTATGACCTATTTAATTAAAACTCTTTTTACGGTCAACGCTTATCCAGAAAATGGTTGACTGCATTCGTTGCTTTTTCAAATCCAGTCAACAAATTAGCATCATCATTTTCGATTTTCCCCACAACACGGTCAGTTATAAATACTCATCCTCTTTTCATATACAAAAGCGGATATGGATTTCCCTGCTCATCAAGGTCTGTTCTTTTATAAGCTGCAAATCCCATATGCTCATAAAATCCTACTGCCTGTGGGTTCTGCTCATTCACTGTCACTTCTCTAATTTCATAATTATGAATTCCATATTGCAGCAATTGTCTGCCAATTCCTTTTCCTCTTTCCTTTGGGGAAAGAAAAAGATGCGTTGCACGAACCGACTGCTCCCAAACTTTTATAATATTTGTCAACAATTTAGTTGTTCTTTCGGAAACTTCGTATATTTTCATATTCCGTAACGATACTCCTTTTCGTCTTTTTCATTTGCAGCAATGTGATATCTCTCAATCACCATATCTGCTACTTCATCTGGCGAAAGATTTGTGTTATCAATTTTTATATGATTATCAAATAAGATTTCTCCATCTTTCGTATTCAGTTGATGTCTTTGTGCATCCCTAAGTAAATTCTCTCTACTCCATTTTACATCACGTTTGGATGCCTTTCTTTCCATTCTGTGCGGTGTCAGATTGCGCTCTAAACGAGTCTCTAAATCTGCACTAAGCTCCACAAAATAAAATTTTCCACCGCTTTTTACAAATTGGTTTTCCAAATTTTTTAGATAATCAATTTCTTTCTGTAATTCAAACGCGGCAACATAAGTAAATATCATATCCACATTATGTTTAACTGCCAGCTGAAATGCTTTTTCTCTAATATAATAATTAAATTCCTTCTGTGCAGGTGTAGCAAATCCAAATATCTTATCTGATATTTCAATACTGTCATGATTCATCATCATGTTGTATTTCAGTTTATCTCTCAGACTCTCTGCTACCGTCATTTTTCCAACTGCCTGCGGTCCACATACTATAATTAAGTTCGCCATATTCTTTCCTTTCATCCGGTTATGCTGTTGACCTAATTTCAAAAAAATCCATTTACAGTCATCCATATTTCAATTTTTATATGACCTATTATCGTTTTTTCCTCAATTAGGTCAACCTTTTCAATTTATTTATTGACTGAAATTAACATTATCACAAAAACAGTCATTTATTTTCATTATTTTTATGACCTATTTGATTAAAACCCTTTTTACAGTCAACGCTTATCCATAAAATAATTGACTGTATTTGTTATATTAGCAAATACAGTCAACATTTTCTTTTTCCACAACATGGCTAGCTATAAATACCTATCTTTTCTTATAAAGAATCAGCTCTGGATTTTTTCCTTCTGCCTCATATGTGCAAACCATTATAAAATCCATATTTGCTAAAATACCATAACATCTGGCATCACCAAACTCGGATTCTAACTGATTTCCCAAATATGTTGTCTGGTCGTTTAGAAACTTAACACTTGCACCACTTGGTAATGGGTATGCCAAGTTCACATAGGACCCAACTAATGCATTCAGCCTTTCAACCTTTGGCATCCCTTCAATAGGAAGCTCATTGATTTCTTTAATCAACTGTTCCTTGAACATTTCAAACTGCCCATCATCGCTAAGCTGTTCATACTTCTTCCAATAATCCAACGTCGGAAGAGTTGCTTTCATATGAGCACGCGCCTGTTCTTCTGTAAAGCCTTGATTTATCATATGCTTTACACACACATCAATCAAATCGTCCATATTGCTATAGGTATAAGTTCCATCGGCATAACACCACTTACAGTAATTCTCATTCAAAGAGCCATCCCTATCATGACTAACAATTTCATCTTCCAACGGCATACCACAGCACTGGCAAATCAGTTGTCTGGGAGCACCTAAAAGCGTATTAATTGTAACATTGAATTCCTTTGATAAAAGCTTTAGCGTTTCTGTATTGGGGACAGTTTCACCATTTTCCCAGCGTGAAACTGCCTGTCTTGTAACCATTACCTTCTCAGCTAATTCATCCTGAGATAATCCCTTTTTCGTACGAAGTTCTAATATCACATTTTTTGTTTCCATTGTTTTCACCTCCAATACTAATATCATATCAGCATATTAGCATTTAGAAAAGCAACTTGCTGTTTCCTCACTTCCAAAGTCAACAGACTTTAGCAAAAAACATCAGCGTTTGATATTTCCCTTCTCAATATTTTCTTCGATAATCTGTTTCGTAACTTCATATAGCTTCTCCGAGCCAAGACATGTTTTATTTTGTCTGCCGTACACCTGCTCTGCGCAGACCTCATGCCTTCGCCAGTCTCCGCCATCGTTGCTGTTATTTAACATAAGTGGCTGCAAATTATCCATCGCATGGGCAAACTTCGACTCCGGCGTGGCAAACTCTTCAAATTCGTCGAAAAGTGCCATAAACTCTTCTTTTTGCTCCTCCGGCAAAATTGAAAAGATTCGTTCTTTCGCTGCATCTTCACGGACTTTCTGCGTCTTTAACGCTTCCTCATCATACGCATAGGTATCCCCCGCATCAATTTCTACAATATCGTGAATCAGACACATAAGCATTACTTTCGCAATATCAACCGGTTCGTTCGCATACTCTTTTAAAAGATACGCCATAATCGCCATATGCCAGGCATGCTCCGCATCATTTTCATTGCGTCCGTGGCCGGAAAGATGAGTCTGTCTGAAAATATTTTTTTCTTTGTCAATTTCCAAAGCAAAATCAAGCTGGCGCTTTAATCGTTCCTCCATTACTTAATCCTCCGTTAAATTGTTTCTTTCCGACACATTTATACGCAATAGTACCACTAATCCTCTAACGCCTGCTTCAAATCAGCAATTAAATCCTCTTTATCTTCAAGTCCGCAGGAAATACGAACAAGGCCTGCCGGAATACCGGCTGCCAAAAGCTGCTCATCATTCATCTGACGGTGTGTCGATGTTGCCGGGTTTAAGCAGCACGTTCTGGCATCTGCAACATGGGTTTCGATTGCTGCCAGTTTCAAACGTTTCATAAAACTTTCTGCCGCCGCACGGCCGCCTTTTAATTCAAAAGAAACAACGCCGCATCCACCATTTGGCAGATATTTCTGACCTAATTCATAATACGGGTCATTTTTAAGACCGGAGTAACTTACATGCGCTACCTTTTCATGACTTTCCAAGAATTCTGCAACCGCCTGCGCATTTTCCACGTGGCGTGGCATTCTCACGTGAAGAGACTCCAAGCCAAGATTTAAATAAAAGGCATGCTGTGGAGATTGAATACAACCAAGATCACGCATCAACTGTGCGGTACATTTTGTAATAAATGCGCCTTCCTTACCAAACTTCTCTGCATACGTGATTCCGTGATACGACTCATCCGGTGTACAAAGTCCCGGGAATTTATCTGCATGAGCCATCCAGTCAAACTTGCCGGAATCCACAATTGCACCACCTACTGCTGCACCGTGGCCATCCATGTATTTCGTCGTCGAATGAGTAACAATATCAGCTCCCCACTCAATTGGGCGGCAGTTAATCGGCGTCGGGAATGTATTATCTACAATCAGCGGTACCCCGTGTGCATGTGCTGCTCTCGCAAATTTTTCAATGTCCAAAACCGTAAGTGCCGGATTGGCAATCGTCTCGCCAAATACCGCTCTTGTGTTATCTTTGAATGCCGCATTCAGTTCCTCTTCTGTACAGTCCGGAGAAACAAATGTAACATCAATTCCCATCTTTTTCATCGTCACTTCAATTAAGTTAAAGGTTCCTCCGTAAATGCTGGAGGAAGAAACAATATGACTTCCATTTTCGCAAATGTTAAAAAGTGCAAAGAAGTTGGCAGCCTGTCCGGAAGAGGTAAGCATTGCTGCTGTACCACCCTCAAGTTCTGCAATTTTAGCCGCTACCATATCATTAGTCGGATTCTGAAGACGCGTATAAAAATACCCTTCTGCTTCCAAATCAAACAATCTTCCCATATCCTCGCTGGTATCATACTTAAATGTAGTTGACTGAATAATCGGAATCTGTCTGGGTTCCCCATTTCCCGGTGTATATCCCCCCTGCACACATCTTGTATTTAATTTGTACTCACTCATTTTTTAACTCCTTTATTTTTCATGTAATTTATTATCTATTCTACCACATTTTACAAGGATTTCCTATTATTTTTTTATCCCCAATATTTCTTCTGCGTCCTTCACTTGTTCCTCCGTTGGCACCGGAACACCTTCAAGTGAATACGGAATGCCAAGATTTTCCCATTTAAAAAGACCAAGTGTGTGATACGGTAGAATTTCCACACGGCTCACATTCGTCCACTCATCCAGTTTTTTTCGAAGTGCTTTCAAATCCTCTTTGCCATCAGTAAGCCCCGGAACAAGAACGTGGCGAATCCACATTTCTTTTCCCATTTCATTCATCTTATCTGCCATCGCAAGAATATTTTTGTTGCTTCGTCCGGTCAATTTCTTGTGTTTTTCCTCATCCATTTCCTTGATATCTAACATTACAAGGTCTGTAACTTCCATCAGTTTTTCAAACTTTTCAACGGTTGCCGGTTCTTCACCATAAATACTTCCACTGGTGTCTAAAGTCGTGTGAACCCCCTTTTCTTTTGCATACCCAAAAAGTTCGGTCACAAAATCAATCTGTAACAATGGCTCGCCACCACTGACCGTAATTCCTCCATTATTTTTCCAGTAATTCTGATAACGGTAAGCACGATCAAATGCCTCTTTTGCCGTCTGCCAGCCAAGTCCGACATCCATTTTTTCATCTTCATCTGTGCAAATCTTCCAAGTCTCCGGATTGTGGCAATACCGACAGCGCATCTTACATCCCTGCACAAAAAGTACATATCTCACGCCCGGTCCATCCACCAGACCAAATGTCTCAATACTATGAACATATCCCTTCATAATTACCTCTCTTTCACTTGAAAAAGATGCACAACCGGGACAAACTTCCCGGCTGTGCATCCAGATTTTTTTGAAGTTTTACTTTACATTCTTCCGTGGCAGGTACGTGCAATTACATCATTCTGCTGTTCTTCGGTCAAATCGATAAATTTAACGGCATAACCGGATACACGAATCGTAAAGTTTGCGTATTCTTCTTTTTCCGGATGTTTCTGTGCATCCAACAATTTTTCTTTTCCAAATACATTGACATTCAAGTGATGTGCTCCCTGATCGAAGTATCCGTCAAGTACCTGAACCAAATTGTTCTTACGCTCATCCTCATTATGTCCCAATGCGTCCGGATTAATCGTCTGCGTATTGGAAATTCCATCCAAAGCCCAGTGATATGGGAGTTTAGCAACGGAGTTCAGGGAAGCAAGCAAACCATTCTGCTCTGCTCCGTAACTTGGTGATGCACCAGGTGCAAATGGAGTAAATGCTTTTCTTCCATCCGGCATCATACCGGTTGCTTTACCATATACCACATTGGAAGTAATGGTAAGAATCGATGTTGTAGGCTCGGAATCACGGTACGTATGATATTTTTTAATCTTATCAAGGAATGTACCAAGAAGCCATACACCAATCTCATCGGCACGCTCATCATCGTTACCGTAACGTGGGAAGTCTCCCTCTGTCTCAAATCCTACTACAATACCATCTTCATTACGAACTGTCTTAACTTTTGCGTACTTAATTGCACTCAAAGAGTCAATTACATGAGAGAATCCTGCAATACCGGTTGCGAATGTACGGCGTACATCGGTATCAATAAGAGCCATCTCAGCAGCTTCGTAGTAATATTTATCATGCATATACTGAATCAGGTTCAAAATATTTACATACAGACCTGCCAGCCAGTCAAGCATGCGGTCATAACTTTCCATAACCTCATCATAGTCAAGGTATTCGGACGTAATCGGTTTGTAAGCCGGTCCGACCTGATTAAATTCTTTTTCGTCCACACCACCATTGATTGCGTACAACAGTGCTTTTGCAAGGTTTGCTCTTGCTCCGAAGAACTGCATTTCCTTACCTGTCTGTGTAGCAGATACACAACAGCAGATGGAGTAGTCATCGCCCCATACCGGTTTCATCACATCGTCGTTCTCATACTGAATGGAACTTGTACGAATGGAAATGTCAGAAGCATATTTCTTAAATGTTTCCGGCAAATCAGACGAATACAACACGGTTAAGTTAGGCTCCGGTGAAGGTCCCATGTTCTCCAATGTATGAAGGAAACGGAAGTCATTCTTCGTTACCATGGAACGTCCATCCATACCGATACCTGCCACTTCCAATGTTGCCCATACCGGGTCACCGGAGAACAACTGGTTGTAAGAAGGAATACGGGCAAATTTAACCATACGGAATTTCATTGTCATATGGTCAATCAATTCCTGTGCTTCTGTCTCTGTCAAGATGCCTTTTTTCAAGTCACGCTCAATATAAATATCGAGGAATGTAGAAATACGTCCTACACTCATGGCAGCACCATTCTGTGTCTTAATAGCAGCCAGATAACCAAAGTAAAGCCACTGAACAGCTTCTTTTGCATCTTTTGCCGGACGTGAAATGTCATAGCCATAAATCTGAGCCATTTCTTTCATTCCCTGCAATGCTTTAATCTGCTCTGCAATTTCCTCACGAAGACGAATTACATCGTCTGTCATCGTTCCGCATCCACAGTTTGCTTTATCTTTCTGTTTCTGTTCGATCAAAAAGTCAATACCATACAAAGCTACACGACGGTAATCGCCGACGATACGTCCACGTCCGTAAGTATCCGGAAGACCGGTTACGATGTGGCTGTGACGAGCCTTTTTCATCTCTGGTGTATACGCATCAAAAACAGCAGCATTGTGTGTTTTGTGATATTCATTAAAAATTTTATTAAACTTTGGATTTGGTGTGTAACCATAAGTTGTACATGCCTGTTCTGCCATCTTAATACCACCGTATGGCATAAACGCACGTTTCAGAGGCTTGTCTGTCTGAAGACCAACAATTTTCTCCAAATCTTTCAATTCTTCTTTAATATATCCCGGGCCATATGCAGTCAGAGAAGATACAACCTCTGTCTCCATATCTAAAACGCCATTATTGGCACGCTCTTCTTTCTGAAGTTTCTGCAACTCGCCCCAAAGCTGATTGGTTGCATCAGTAGGACCTGCCAAAAAGCTCTCATCTCCATCATATGGGGTGTAATTCTTCTGAATGAAATCTCTGGTATTAATCTCTTCTTTCCAGATTTTTCCTTCAAATCCATCCCATTCTTTGAACTCTTTCATCTTGTTACCTCCTTAAAAATCGCAAATGTCTATTGCTGAATGTAATACTAACATTTTCTATACCTAATTTCAAGCAAATCAATGATATTATTTCTCATTTCATTTTTGGTTAAAATTTCTCAATTCCCGGTAAACCATAATAAAACAGACAACCGCCGCTAAACAGTCTGCCACCGGACCAGCATACATAATTCCATCAATTCCCAAAAACAACGGGAACAAAAGGATTAACGGCAGTAAAAATAGAATCTGCCTTGTCAATGCCAAAAAGCTGCCAACCTTAGGTTTGCCAATCGCTGTGAAAAAATTCGACGTAATCGGCTGCATAAAATTGACAAATGTAAAAAACAAAAAGACATGAAAATACCGAATTGCAAACTGATAATACAGTTCGGAACCATCTCCGAAAATGGAAATAATTTGTCTTGGGAAAAACTGAAACATTAAAAATGCAATTACTGCTAAAACAGCACCAATGGAAATTGCTTTTATATATGCTTCCTTCACACGCCCCTTTTTCCCCGCTCCATAATTAAAACTTGCAATCGGCTGTAAGCCCTGCGAAAGTCCAATGACAAAGGACATAAAAATCATGTTTACTTTTGTAATAATGCCGGCACACGCAATCGGAATATTTTCGCCGTAAATCGAGTGGGAACCGTAATGCTTCAACGACTGGTTCATAATAATCTGCACAACCATCATTGCTACCTGATTGCTGCACGGTGCCATACCAAGCGAAGCAATTCTTGTTACATTTTCCCATTTTATTCTCAAATTTTCTCTGCGTATCGTAACTGTTTTCCCATGCATCAAATACCCGATTGCCAGAGCTCCTGACACTATCTGACCAATAATCGTAGCAAGTGCCGCTCCTGACATACCAAGGTTTAACCCAAATACAAACAAGGCATCTAATATTGTGTTTAACACAGCGCCCACGAGATTACAAAGCATCGTAATCCGAGGTCTGCCATCAGCTCGTATCAAATGTCCGCCACCGGTTGATAAAAGTAAAAACGGAAAGCCAAACGCTGTAATTTTCGTATATTCCATTGCGTAGGGAAGAACTGACTTTGGCGAACCAAAGAACAAAAGAAGCGGCTTCAAAAACAGAAGTGTAATGATTGATAAAACAAGACCACTTCCAGCAAGCAAAACAACGGCATTTCCCATAATATTTACCGCTCTTTTCTCATGACCGCTCCCCATCGCAAGGTTAAATGCAGACGAACCGCCAATTCCAATTAATAAGGCAAGTGCCAGACACGAAGTGGATAACGGAAATGCAATGTTAGTAGCCGCATTTCCCAATTCGCCCACTCTCTGTCCAATAAAAAACTGGTCAACAATATTGTAAAGGGAGCCAACCAGCATCGAAATTATACTCGGAATTGCAAACTGGGAAAGCAAACGATTTACCGGCTGTACTCCCAATGGATTATTTGTTTCTTTATTCATCCTTCTTCCATCCAATCAAAAAGGATGTCAGGAACATCCTTTTGTCCCTGGCACCCTCTTTTCATATTTAAAATAATAATTATTTCTGAGGACCTGCTGCTACAAGTGCTTTACCTGCATCATTTCCTTCATACTTAACAAAGTTCTTTGTGAAGCGGTCTGCCAAATCTTTGGCTTTTGTTTCCCACTCAGAAGCATCTGCATAAGTATCGCGAGGATCCAGAATACCGGAATCAACACCCGGAAGTTCTGTAGGAACTTCGAAGTTGAAGTAAGGAATCTTCTTTGTTGGTGCATTTTTAATATCACCATTTAAGATAGCATCGATGATACCACGAGTGTCTTTAATGGAGATACGTTTGCCGGTTCCGTTCCATCCTGTATTTACAAGGTATGCCTTTGCACCGCTCTTCTCCATCTTCTTAACAAGCTCTTCTGCATATTTTGTAGGATGCAGTTCCAAGAATGCCTGTCCGAAACATGCGGAGAATGTAGGAGTAGGCTCTGTAATTCCACGCTCAGTACCAGCAAGTTTTGCTGTAAATCCGGAAAGGAAGTAGTACTGTGTCTGCTCTGGTGTCAAAATAGATACCGGAGGAAGTACGCCGAATGCGTCAGCAGAAAGGAAGATTACATTCTGTGCTGCCGGTGCAGAAGAAATCGGACGTACAATATTTTCAATATGGTCAATTGGATAAGATACACGTGTATTCTCTGTTACACTCTTATCTGCGAAATCAATTTTTCCGTTTGCATCTACTGTTACGTTCTCAAGAAGTGCATCTCTGCGGATTGCATTGTAGATATCCGGCTCAGACTCAGCATCCAAGTCGATAACTTTTGCATAACATCCACCTTCAAAGTTGAAAACGCCGTTGTCATCCCAACCGTGCTCGTCATCACCAATCAAGAGACGTTTCGGATCTGTAGACAATGTTGTTTTACCAGTACCGGAAAGACCAAAGAAGATCGCTGTGTTCTTTCCATCCATATCTGTGTTTGCGGAGCAGTGCATGGAAGCAATTCCGTCCAATGGAAGGTAGTAGTTCATCATGGAGAACATACCTTTCTTCATCTCACCGCCGTACCATGTATTAATGATAACCTGCTCACGGCTTGTAATGTTGAATGCTACACAAGTCTCGGAATTCAATCCAAGTTCTTTGTAGTTTTCTACTTTTGCTTTCGAAGCGTTGTATACAATAAAGGTCGGCTCAAAAGTTTCAAGTTCTGCCTCAGTAGGCTGGATGAACATGTTCTTAATGAAATGTGCCTGCCATGCTACTTCAACGATGAAACGAACAGCCATACGGGTATCTGCATTCGCTCCACAGAAAGCATCTACAACGAAAAGTCTTTTGTTTGAAAGCTCTTTCTTTGCAATATCTTTTACGGTAGCCCATGCTTCTTCTGTCATCGGATGGTTATCGTTTGCATATTCATCAGATGTCCACCATACTGTGTCTTTGGAATTCTCATCCATAACAATGTACTTGTCTTTAGGAGAACGTCCGGTATAAATACCTGTCATAACGTTTACTGCACCAAGCTCTGTTTCCTTTCCTACTTCATATCCCTCAAGCCCAGCTTTTGTCTCTTCCTCGAATAACAACTCATAGGAAGGATTGTAAACAATGTCAGTTGCACCAGTAATTCCATACTTGCTCAAATCAATTTTTGCCATCTTACACGAACCTCTTTTCTTTCTTATTTTCTGATTAGTCATTGGTTAGTTAGTCATCCAATAAAAAATCTCACAACTATAGTACCACATTTTTCGGTAATGTCAACCTTTGTCTATCTGTGTCATCCATTGGAAATGTTCTAATTCACACTAATCTCGTATATTATACACGAAAAATCAAAATAAATCCACCTTCTGTTTTTGTAAATTTATCATGACATATTCGCAGTGCTCCTGCGTACGCATTGAATACCCCCAGCCGGCTTCACCGGAAGATACAATTACCTTGCAGAAACCGCGCTGGTAAAGACCATAGTTTAACTGCCCCGCCATCTCCGTAAAGTGCCCAATCGGCCAAATCTGTCCGGCGTGCGTGTGCCCCGAAAGTTCCAAATCAACTCCTGCCTGTGCATTTTCCTCCGCCTCAATTGGCTGATGATCAACGGCTATAATATATTTTTCCTCGCGGTCTTTTTGAGGAATTTTCTGAAGAATTTCTTTCGTCGACTTCCGCCCGGATGTATTTCCCCAGCCGGCATCATCTCTTCCAAGCAGAATAATTTCATCATTTATTATGGTGTATGAATCCTTTAGAATGTGAATCCCATTTTTCTCAATTGTTTCATCCAGTTGTTTTTCCGTATAGGCTTTATTCGTCGTATACGGCTGTCTGTCATGATTGCCATACACATAATAAACACCGTATTTGGTTTTGACTTTGCCCGCCATAGCAAAAATCTCCTGCATGCTTTCATACGATGTATTTTCCTCTACAATATCGCCGCCAAGCACTAAAAAGTCAGGATGCTGGTTCTGCAAATTGGTAAGTGCCTCTTTTACCGTATCCTTACTCTGAATCGTATCAAAATGCGTATCTGTAAGCAGGGCAATTTTATAGTTTCCAATTTCTTTTACCGTCGCCAGCGAATAATCGGTCTGTTTCACCTCTGTTATGTTTGTAAGTCCATAAATCATAACTGCGACAAAAATAACAATCGGCAGCGCGCCGCAGCGGTAAATTTTGTGAAGAACCTGATATACTCCGCTCTCTTTTTTGCGGCGCAGAAAAAGACGCAGGACAAATGCCACAACGTCAAAAATGAGGAATAACACAATCAGGTGAATCATCACCATAGAAATCGTGTGGCTCATCATGGCACTGCATCCGCCAATTGCCACGGAAATTAAAATCCGGATAATCCTCATTTTTCTCGTTTTTTTGTTCCCACCGAAAAATTCAATCATGCTGCCTGACTTGCAGAATGCATAGGTTCCTGTCAATCCAAATATAACACTAAGCATCGCAATCATAATTATCATTTGCATCAAATCAATCCTTTCCTTTGCAAGTGAGGTTATTATACTTGGAAAAAGGGGAAAATGCAAGGTGTGTTGTGTTTTCAACTTCCCCTCACGTTACAACAAAAGTTTTCTCATATGGGCGCTCCCGCTAAATAATTCCGTAGCGGTATGGGCACCTAAAACACAGGTACCTCATACCGACGGACTTAAACCCATATTACGAAAATCTTTTATTGTAACGTGAGGGGAATTCTGAAAAACATCACCTTTTATCCTTCGATTTTCTCTATAGCAACGCTGCCGCACCATTCATAAATTCGCCGGGCAAAAAAAGAAGTTCATTTGTCGAGAGACAAATTGAACTTCTTTTTTAATTTCGGGATTTTCTATGGCAGTCCCTTTGTTCAAAATTGTTGCATTAGCGTTTACACGCAATTACCTGTTCCACCTTTTTCCCTTGTCTGATTTGTTTCATGAGTTCTTCTCTGGCACACTCAAACCGGCGAAACAGATTTCTTTTGGCCGGAACATTGGCGTACACTTTCCAATATCCCGTATATAGACAATTCTTTCCATCGTTTTTTATAAATCCTTCCACGTCATCGATCGGATATCCCAAAAGGAGTCCCAGTTCATGGGGGAATGATTTGTTTTCCGTACGATAACTACGATATCTGCGTCCAAATTCAAGCAGAATGGATTCCAGATCAAACTGCTCATAGCCATTTTCCATCAAAATTGTGGTGACACGCTTGTTCCGCATATAAATCGCGAGCATGGCAGGATTGTACAATAAGACCGTTAGTTTGTCTCCGTCCAAATAAAGGACACGGCAACGGATACCGCTGTTTTGCAGGAGAGCACACAATCTCCGCAAATGGTTTTTACGAATGATAAATAAATTGGACATTTTTAATCCGGCAATCAATGGTGCACACTGTAGAACAAATTGATTCTCAACCTGTTCCATATCCATCTTCCGAATCATCTCAATGGCTTCCTTGCTCATGCAATTGGATTCCTCCTTGGTTAGTTTTGTCTAACTTGTGTTAATCATACCAAACCCTGTATCTGCTGTCAATACACCTTACTGATACAATTTCCTATTAAGAATCCAATTATTCCATCCAATTTGTGGAAATCAACTCTGGAAACCGCAAGCCTTTAATCCACTGGCAATCACCTGATTCCACTGTGCCTGTGTCAGTTCCAGACTGGTTCCATCGTTTAATTTTACCTCGCAGTTATCTTTCGCCAGGCAGTCATCACCGCAGTCAATGCGGTACATGGTATTTCTGCTGATTGCACCGATATCCTCCAATGTATTTATCATACGGTAAACGGTCGCAATACCAATCGACGAATCTTGTTTTGCCGCTTTGTAATAAATTTCTTTGCAGCAGGAATATTCTTCCTGCAAAATAATATCAAGTAAAAGCTGACGCTGCTTTGTGATGCGGCATCCTTGTTCACGCAATTTTTTCAGTATTTCTTCTCTCTGCATGGAATGTTCCTCCTTACGAAAATGATGTTTTTTCATCGTTAGTATAAACTAACTCTCGTAAGTTGTCAAGAACACGCGTCCGTTATTGCCAACTTTTTTTCAAAAACAACGCACTCGAATCCACATCCTTGAGATTCTCCGATTCGCTTCCCCACTAAAACACTGCATAACAGCGCTGCGTTTCAAAACGCTTTGCTCCGGATACTGGGCACTGACCTGCCGTGAGGCCTGCGACTTTGGCACCTCCAATACATACTTATTTTTGGTCTCTTTTGCACCGGAGAAAAAATAAGATAAGTCATAAGGGGATACTTCCTCTTCATCCTCCTCTGCGCCATAGCACCAATCTGCATACCTAAAAACCAAATTACTGTCACCACCGGCAATCACTGAAGTATAGCCGACATAATACATATTGCGGATTACGTTGTCCGGCCGTGAAATATAATTAATAAAAGCCTGCGCCGCCTGTTTCTTCTTGGCATCACCGGAAATTCCGTTTTTCATCATACAAAAGCCATCAAACCAAAGGTTGCTTCCCTCTTCCGGCACCGCATAACTAAGTTCGAGCCCGTCTTTTTCGGCCTCATCCATCGTGTAAACACCATCACCGGACCACTGCATATTAAGAACGACTTTGCCGGTCACCATATCCGCTTTTCCACTGTCCGTTTCCAGTGAATACGAATTTTTCCGCATTTTTTCCAGAATCGTCTGCACCTTGGTAACCGTCTGTTCTGATGTGTCATTTAACTCATCCGTCAGACAATGTGTTGTCTCCATCGCTTTTTGAAACTCTTCCGACAACAATTTTTTCTCTTTTAAAATCGTAAGGGCAACTAAATAAGAATCGCGTACACTGTCTTTCATCGTCACCTGTTTCCTATACTTTTCGTCAAGCAAAACCGACCAGTGGCGGACATCTTCTTTTGACACCGCCGAAGGATTATATACAAGTCCCATAACACCCCACATATAACCGGCACCATAACGGCTTAACGATTCGCCACTTATCTTTAAATCATCAAATACATTTTTAATATAAGGAGAAACACCGCGGCTGTAATAATTTTCTTTTTTTGAAGTATCGAAAAAATCTTCCGAAAACGGCTCCAGTTTTTTCTCCTTCATCAACTTCATAATCATGTATTCCGATGGACAGACCAAATCAAAAGTATCTCCCAATGTCATCTGATTATACAAATCTTCATTTGTTCCAAAAGTAGAATATTCAACGCGTACTTTCTCCCCATATGTCTTTTCATACCAGGATTCGAAATCGTCTACCATATTTTCTCTGCCTAAAATTTTCGTTTTCTCATCCAAATCAATTGTCTCATCTTCGTCCCAGCCGCCTTCATCTAAATATTCCTCCCAGTTGGCAATCCGAAGCACAATTTCTTCGTTTTGATTCTCCTTGTTCTCACAGCCAAAGAAAACTGTACTGCAAAAAAGCAGCGAAAAACAAAATATCATCCATATTTTTTTCATCGTTTTTGTTTCCTCCCCGCTTTCATATTCATTCCAATCACAACGAGAACAACAACCAAAAATATAACCGCAGACAATGCCCACAACGCCGTCTTAATTTCGGTTCTTGCCCCTTTCGTTGCATTTACCACGTAGGTGCTGATTGTATCAAACACCGCTGGTTTTGTATACGTTGTAATAAAATAATCATCCAGTGACAACGTGACAGACAACATAAATCCGGATGTAATGCCCGGCATGATTTCGCGCACAATCACGCGCCACAAAGCCTGTCTGTGATTGCAGCCAAGGTCCAAAGCTGCTTCATATAAATTCGGATCCATCTGTTTTAATTTCGGCAGCACCGACAAATACGCAAATGGAGCGCATAATACCGTCTGTCCGACAAGCAGCGGCAGATACGTGTCCTTGTCCACACCAAACAAAACAATCATCAAAACGCAGATACTAAAACCGGTTACAACTTCTGCATTGGCAATTGGAATCTGATTCAAAAAATTGATGCACTGCCCGCTTTTTTTCCCAGCGTAAAAGGAACCGATTGCACCAATGGTTCCAAGAAGAGTGGACAAAAAAGCAACCGTAACCGCTAAAAGAAGCGTTCCGCCAATCATATGGAGCAATTCCTTCGTGGTAAATAATGTGACATAATGCTCCAGTGAAAAACCACGAATCGCACCAATCATCGTAGAACTCGTAAAACTGTAAACAATCAGCACAAGAATCGGTGCATACAAAAACACAAATACACAAAAAAGCCAGAGTCTTTGTCCTAATTTTTTCACCATATGCCACCTCCTCTTGCTTCCACTTCCTGCTTCTTTGCAAAACGGTCCGTAATCCATGTCACAAAGAACATTAAAATAAGAAGAAGGATTGAAATCATGGAGCCATTGTGCCAGTCATACGCATTGAAATAACTGCCGATCAGGCTTCCCATAATATAGGTACTGTTATAAATCATATCTAACACAACATAATTTGTCATCGCCGGCAAAAATACCATTGTCACACCACTGATAATCCCCGGTAACGTCATCGGAATCATGACCCGCCAGAACACATGGAAAGACGATGCGCCTAAATCAGCCGCTGCTTCCGGAAGACTGTCATCCAATTTTGATATCGTTGTGTACAGGGGCAGAATCATAAAGGGAAGAAAATCATACACCATGCAGAGTATCGTATTGAAAAACGGATACATCGCAAGATTTCCCTCGATGACATCTAAAATTTCTTTGACAGCCGTAATGCGCAGCGTAAAATTAATCCACATTGGCATCACAAGCAAAATCACATAGACCGGTCCCCGTTTCAGATTGCCCCGTGCCAGTATATAAGCAGTCGGATACGCAATCAATAAACAGACAATCGTTGTTGTAACAGCAATCATAAGGCTGTAAAACAAAGTTCCCATGGTTTTCCCATCGACAAAAAACTCACGAAAATTTTCCCATGTAAACTGTCCCTCTCCATTCGTAAGTGCATAATATAAAATAACAAAAAGCGGCAATACCACAAACACAAGCAGAAAAACAAGGTAGGGGATCCGAAGCTGCTTCCTTGAAAATTTAATCATCCCGCGCCCCCTTATTTATCACTTCATATGTTATTTTTTCATCCGGCACTACCACACTGACATAGTCGCCCATATTCCACAGCCACTCGTCATCCACATAATAATCCACATCATTTTTGCTTCGGATTTTATATTTGTAGTGGTCGCCTTTATATATAATAGAAATAATATTTCCTTCAACAAATCCTTCTGCCGGGTCATCACTTAAATTTGCATCTGCCGGCAAAAAGGACGCCATAACATGAATTCCTTCTGTATTTTCCGGCACCTTTCCTGAAAAAAGTTTTGTCAAATCCGGTTTCCTGCTGCCGTCCACAAATAGAACATGTCCACTCGCATCCATCAGTCCCTCGTAATGGTTGATGTTCTGATTATACGGCATAACATGAATCCCCTGCGGTTTGATATCGATTCCGACCTTCGTGCCTGCTTCAATTGCTTCCTCATTCTGCGCTACAATTTCACTTTTTCCGGAATAAATAACAATCTCATGAAACGTTCCCTTGAACACGGAGGAATGAACTTTTCCTTGTATTTTTCCATCTCCTGCCGAGCAAAGAATAACCGACTCCGGTCGAATCACAGCCTCAACATGGTCACCAAGCGGAAAATTCTCCTTGCAGCCAAACTCCACCCCGTGAATTGAAAGCCTGCAGTCACCGACCATTTTGGCATCAAAAATATTGCTCTCGCCAATAAAATCGGCGACAAATGCATTTTCCGGCACCTTATAAATATCTTCCGGTTTTCCCGCCTGCTGAATTTTTCCATCCGCCATAACCACAACCTTATCTGAAAGAGCCAGAGCTTCCTCCTGGTCATGAGTAACAAAAATAAATGTAATGCCAAGCTCTTTATGCATTTCCTTTAATTCAAACTGCATTTCTTTCCGCATCTTGTAATCTAAGGCTCCAAGTGGCTCATCTAACAAAAGAATTTCCGGCTCATTAACAATTGCTCTCGCAATCGCAACACGCTGCTGCTGTCCGCCGGACAACGTAGAAATTTTTCTTTTTTCAAATCCTTCTAAATCAACCACTTCCAACACTTTTTTTACCTTTTCCCGAATCACTTCTTTCGGCACTTTTTTCATTTTCAAGCCAAAGGCAATATTGTCATAAATATTGAGATACGGAAATAGGGCATACTTCTGAAACACCGTATTAATCGGGCGTTTCGCCGGTGGAAGTTTGCTGATGTCTTTTCCGTGTAATAAAATTTCTCCCCCGGTCGGCTGTTCAAAGCCGCCAATCATACGCAATATCGTCGTTTTCCCGCAGCCGGACGGTCCCAAAAAGGTAACAAATTCCCCTTTTTTTATCGTAAGGGAAAAATCCTTGATAACGGGCGTGTCCTTTTCATAACACTTTTTTACATGACGCAATTCAATGATATTATTTTCTGTAGTCATCTTTGTACCTCGCAAGCAAATTTGCCGTTATTATAGCGTATTTGGTGGACAAAAATCAAGTGCATCCAATTTTTTGCTTTTGGGGCAGAAATCATTGACATTTTTGGGTTCCTATAAATTAGGAGAAATGCTTTGCGTCTCGTGGGCGTTCTCACTCATTGAGTGCGTAGCGGTATGGACACTGAAACTACCAGTGCCTCATACCGACGCACTCAAAACCCACGAGTCACAAAGGATTTCTCCTAATTTACAGGAATTCCAAATAGTTTAACAATGATTTCTTGACACAAAAGCAAAAAATTACATCCTCGTGCATCATGGAATACTGTCCGCTACACATAGCATTCCCCATCCTACTCTGTCATTTGGAAAGGTTTCAAATGCTCTTGTTCTTCTGGCACCCCGGATTAGGTAGGCTTTTACTTTCTGACCATATAAGTAAGCATCGTTTCCATTGATTATCCCATACTGCATTAAGAGGGCGGCGCTTCCGGTGACAAATGGACACGCCATTGAGGTTCCGCTTTTTCTTGTATATCCGCCACCGGGTGCACAGGACAAAATACCGACACCGGGTGCCGAAAGATCCGGCTTGCTCTGATTGCAGCAGACGTAACCTCGCCCGGAAAATGGCGCATAAGTGTCCGTATTTGCATCGTATGCGGCTACGGTAATTGGGCGCATAGCGGTCGAAGGAATTGTAAGCGTAAGTGCTGATTCAGAAACTAAAAATCCGGTTTCTTCGTTAATTTGTGCACCGCTTGGCATCCACAATTCAAAACGCCCGTCCACCAGTTGTTTGGGCATGAGTGTTAATTTCCAGATGCCGCCCTGAATCATCGCCCGATCAGATATGGGGATAATTTCCAGATAAATTTCCTGCAAAATCTGATAGGGCGACGGCTCACCAAAATACCATAAAATTTCCATTCCATCCTGCAAAGAGCGAAAGGTTCCTGCCGTTTCCTCCGATACGACAATCTGACTTCCGGATGGTGTTGTTAATGTAATTTGTAAGGAATCCACATACTGCTTCCACAATTGAATGGACAGACTTGTTTCATAGGGAGAGACGCTAAACTCCACAACTTTCTCTCTGCCTGCCTCTAACTGCCCGGAAGCGTGCCGCCGCAAATTGCCCTCGTTGCCGCTGCCAATGCAGATTGTTGTGCGTCCCACTAAAGCAGCTTCATCCAAATATGTTTCCAGTAATGACGTGCCGGTATGCGAACCATAATTATTTCCATAACTTAAATTTAAGGCAAGCGGCTGGTTTCTTTCTGCCGCAAAACGAATACAAAAATCAATTGCCTGCATCAGTTCTGCCGTCTGCGGAAAATCTCTTTGCGTCCTGCCGCCTAATTTCACAATTAACAGTTGTGATTCATACGCCACACCGCGATTTTCTCCCCGGCTGGCACGGCCATTGCCTGCTGCAATCCCGGCAACATGTGTTCCATGTCCGCTTGCATCCACTGCCGGCGCAGGACCTAATGCTTGTAACAATTCATTTATTTTTTCTTCCGAATAAAACAAGCCGAAGGAATAACCGGACGGTGGCATAAGCTCCATTTCGCCCTCATTTACCGCCGTCTGGTTCCAAATTCCCACGATTCTTGTTGTTCCATCTTCCTTTCGAAAATCCGGATGATATATATCAATTCCGGAATCTATGATTCCTACCAGAATACCCTGTCCGGTCAGAGAAAGGGGTTCCCTCTGCACGGGAGGAATGCACGATACCAGTTTTCCTTCGTATACGGCAAAAGACAACGCCTTTGGCTTTTCAATATATTCTACCTGTGGTTCTTCTGCCAACGCTCTCAACTGTTTTTCTGTCACTTCTAGAACAGCGTACCCTCCTAACAGCGGTGTCACCCGCTCATAGTTACCTGCCAATCGCAAAAATTCTCCGGAATACCGAATAATCACCTGCCACAACTTTTCTTCCGGGTCATAACCGGCAGATAAATTTTCGCTTTTTTCTCTTGTACCTTCTGAGACATCTAGAGATAACTCCAGTAAATTTTCTATTTTAGGATCCGACATCTCATTTTTTTCTCCTTCCATAATCATATGCACACCGAAGCTTTTGTAGTGCCTTTTTTTCAATCCGGCTCACATAGCTGCGCGAAATACCAAGACGTTTGGCAATTTCACGCTGCGTAATTTCCGGATTTTCCGGTGTTCCCTTTCCCTCGGACACACCATAGCGGAGGCGGATAATTAACTTTTCTCGTTCCGTCAGATTTTTCTCAATATAACCGTATAATTTTTCTACATTTTCTTCCTTTTCCATCCGCTCCGGAATATCCTCGTCCACACTCTCCAAGACATCCAGAAACCGAAGCGCATTTCCCTCGCCATCATCCCCGCTAATCGGCTCATACAAAAAAATCTCCCGCGCCCGCTTCTTATCACTCCGAAATGTCATCAACAATTCATTGTCGATACAGCGGGAGGCATACGTCGCTAACCGAACGCCCTTCCCTATTCGATATGTGTCGACCGCTTTAATCAGTCCAATTGTCCCTATGGAAATCAAATCATCGACACTATGGTCGGAATTGCTGTATTTCTTCACCAGATAGGCAACCAGCCGAAGATTTCGTTCAATCAGAATATTTCTTGCCTCTCTGTCACCCTGTTCCCATCTCTCAATTGCTTCATTTTCTTCCTCTACACTTAAAGGCTGTGGAAATGACTGCATGATACACCTCAGAGATTGTCGTTACTTTCATCCTATGTAATTTTTTGTCCATAAGTGCCTGGACGTAAAAAAAAGAGATGTCCTCGGGGCATCTCTTTTTTTTAGGATAAACTTCTCTACAAACCACGAATAATATTCAAATAATCTTGGCGTTGATCTACGACTGCATATACAATCACTTGCTTATTTTCCTCATGAATTTTATAAAATACTAAGTCTTTTTCTAAAATAAGCACTTTATACCCTTGTCTCTTAAGAATAAGATATCTTGGCTCGCTTCCAATATATGGATCATCTCCTAATTCAAGAATTCGTTTTTCAATCTCGTTAAGTTTCTCAAGTGCTGCTGTATTTCCAAAATTTTGAGCAATATACAAAATTATTTTTCTGATACCTGCATCGGCTATATCAGTCCTTATTACCGCATCCTTCATAATCACTCCTCCTGAAGCATTTTTCTCAAATCATCAAATGTTTCCGTTATTGGAGCAACTCTGCTATTTTTAACATCATCTTCCGCTTCGGCTAATACTTCTAATAATTCTATTCTTGCTTTCATATTTTTATATTCTTCATAGGAAAGTGTAACCGTATCACCTCTGCCATTTACTGTAATAATCACTGCTTCTTTGTTTTCCTTACACAGTTTTGATATTTCAGAATAATGATTTCGCAAATCAGCAGATGGTCTTATTGTTTCTTGTAATGTCAATATATTAGTCACCTCCGTGTATTATATATGCAAATTATATCATCTTTTGTATATATATTCAATATCGGATGTTGTGCTGTTTGTGTCAATAAATCTTAAATTACCATCAGCGTATAAATCACACATACGCTTCATCATTAAGCCCCTGCTGCATAAGACGAACTTTCGCCTTTTTACTGCTGTAGAGTTTTGTCACTTTCGTATTTTTGTTGTAGGAATAATAAAAAAGTTTACCTTTCTCATTTACAAATTCACCAATCCAGGTACCGTTTTTCGTTACATCCAGTATCATTCCTGTACGCACGGTCCAATTGTGCATGCCACACTGATTGCCGTCATTATATCCATTTCCATAATTCTTCAAAAAAGAACTTAGTTCTTCCTCATAGGTAATCGACTTCCCGGTCTTTTTATTTAAACTTACAACAACATAATTTCTGTCGTATGAAATTTCCTGATATGCTCCAATTTTATACTGATAATCTACTGCTAATTGCAAATACATTGTATTGCCGATAAAATAGAACTTATCAATATGCATCGAATGGAATGCATCTGTGGAAAACTTCTCTTTTACACACTGCATTAATACATCCATTGAAATCAGGTTTGTTTTCTTCTTCTTTGCCATATCATAACAAACAATCCACTTTTCTGTTGGAACATACAGTTTTTTACCGGAAATGCCAACCTGCGTATCTAACTTTTCATGTTCATCATAACGGTAGCGTTTTGACTCATACTGCGAAGCCTTATTTACTATTTTTTTACGTTTTCCGGTAGACAGATTTAACTGGTAAAAGGCTTCATCAATTTTTTTATAATAACTCTTAAACCGCGAGTAATAAATGCAGTTTCCAATCTTTGCAGTAAGCCCTGATGCATCCTTTGCAACATTAATACTGCTGTAATAGACAGGCTTTCCGGTAAGTGATTTTTTCTGTTTCGTTTTCTTATTATAAGATACAATCGAATTGTTTATGCGATAGACAACTTTTTTATCCGTCGCATAAAGGAACTCCCGCCATTCGTAGACATAAAACAATTTCTTTTTCTTCTTCACTTTTAACTTTCCGTTTTTTTGACTCAAGGGAACCTGCCATACATAACCGGTCGATGAATCTTTCTGATTTACTTTGTAATAATAGATATAACTTTTCGTCTTGTAAATTTCCCTCATTGAATACTCTTTTTTAATCAATGTGTACTTTTTCTTTTTACTGCCATCCTTTCCATAGAGTTCAATTCCGTCTTTGTAATTACTGCAGTAAACATACTTTTTGCCGGTGTACGGATTCGCTGTCTTTGCTTTTGAAACCGCCGCCTGCGGTAAAATCGTAGAAAGTACAAAAACCATGCAAACCCCTATTTTGCTGATTTTTTTCATCATATACATCATCCTCCTTCTCGGGTTGTTTCTATAAAGAATACGATTGAAAATGGTAAAATGTTGCAGCTTTAAAAATCTTTTTTCCCATTTTTCTCCCTGATGTGGTACAATGGAAAAAGACAATTTCCGGCGACTGCCGGTTAAGGGAGGTACATATGAACAAAAAAGAAATCGCAGAAATCAAAAAACGATTTACAAAAACAAAATGCAGTTTCACGCGGCTCTGCGGATGCTACGTGGATGCCGACAAGCAAAAACGCATGACTTTAAAGGAAGCGTTTTTAGGACTTCCGGAAGAAGAAATGTTCAAATACATCGACATTTTCCGCAAAACACTTTCCGGCTCCATCGGGAAAACACTTCTGAATATGGAGTTTCCAACTGAACAGGAAACGAAGGAAGATGGCACGCAGGTATTTTTAATGAAACTGTTGGAAAGCAAACTGACCGATGATGAATTGCTGGATGCCTTTTATGACAAAGTAATTGAAAATTACGGCTATCCGGAAAATTATTTTATTATTTTGGTTCATGACGCTTATGATATTCCGAAAATCACGACAGACGGCATTGAAAATTTTGATGCATCAGAATACGTGTATGACTACATTCTTTGCAGCATCTGTCCGGTTAAGCTGACAAAACCGGGACTTTGCTACAATGCAGAGACCAACCACATTCAGGACCGGATTCGCGACTGGCTCGTACAGCCGCCGGAACTCGGCTTTTTGTTCCCGGCATTTAATGACCGCAACATGGATATTCACAGTCTTTTATATTATTCCAAAAATGCGGATGAGGTGGATGAGGTGATTACCGACAAGCTCCTTGGCTGCCGTATGCCTCTCCCGGCAAAGAGCCAGAAAGAAACATTCAATGCAATTGTAGAGGAATCGCTTGGCTTAGAATGTGATTATGAGGTAGTTAAATCCATTCATGAAAATCTGAATCAGATGGTAGCAGAAAACAAAGAAAACCCAGAGCCTCTCACGCTAGATAAATCCGACATGACGCATCTTCTGGAAAAATGCGGTGTTGAGGAAGAACAAATTGAGGCTTTTGAGGCACATTATGACGAATCCGTCGGAGAAAATGAAACACTGGTTGCCACCAACTTATCCAATACAAGGAATTTTGAGGTGCGCACCCCGGATGTTAAAGTTTCCGTTAATCCGGAGAGAACCGACTTAGTAGAAACAAAAGTAATCGACGGCGTTCCGTGCTTAGTCATTGAAATTAATGATTTGGTAGAGGTAAATGGAATTCAGATTGTATCTGAGCTTGCTCATAAGGACAAAGAAACCGAAGAAGAATAATATGATAAAGGCAGTTTCACAAAAGGATTTTTACTTTCTGAAACTGCCTTTTTACGTCTCTTATATTGAATTACAAATTATGCCAACAATTCATCTGCTAACGCTTCCATCTGAGCGACATCTGCCTCTTTCATCGTCGACTTGATTGTAACCATGTTGTCACAGAGTGTCATATTTTTCATCTTCTCAAATGCTTCGCGCATTTTCTTATTTGCTACCGGAGCCCAGCTTCCGTTTTCCATGAAGGCAACTTTTTTGTTCTGGAAGTTTTTGTGACCTAAGTGGTACAGGAAATCCTGCATAACCGGGAACAGACCGCCATCATATGTTGCACAGGCAACTACAATTTTATCATAACGGAATGCATCTTCAATTGCCTCTGCCATATCTTCTCTCGACAAATCACTGACAACGACTTTTTTTGCACCTTTGGCTTCTAACACTTCACCAAGTTTTTTCGCTGCTTTTGCTGTATTTCCATGAATGGATGCATAGGCAACAAATACACCGTCATCTTCTGCTTCGTAGCTGCTCCAAACCTGATATTTACCAATATAATAGGCAAGGTTTTCCTGAAGAATTGGTCCATGAAGAGGACAAATCTTCTGAATATCCAAGCCGGCTGCCTTTTTCAACAAAGCGGCTGCCTGCGCACCATATTTACCTACAATATTAAAGTAATATCTTCTTGCTTCACAAGCCCAGTCTTCATCGGCATCCAGCGCACCAAACTTACCAAAAGCATCGGCAGAGAACAAAACTTTTTCCGTGGATTCATAAGAAACCATAACCTCCGGCCAGTGAACCATCGGTGCCATCACAAACGTAAGTGTGTGTGCACCAAGAGACAAGGTATCTCCCTCAGCAACAACCACTTTTTTGTCTGTTACATCCATCTCAAAGAACTGTGGCAGCATCGCAAATACTTTCGCATTGCTGACAAACTGCATCTGCGGATATTTTTCAGCAATTGCCTGAATGCTTCCGCTGTGGTCCGGCTCCAAATGAGAAATCACAAGATAATCCGGTGTTTTTCCATCAAGTTCTCTCTCTAATTTTTCCAGCCATTCATCAGTTTTTCTGGCATCCACCGTATCCATTACGACAATTTTTTCATCCAAAATCACGTAAGAATTATACGATACGCCATTTGGCACAATGTACTGGCTTTCAAACAAATCAATATCTTTATCGTCCACTCCAATATAACGAATGGCATCTGAAATCGTCACATTACTCATTTACAAATCCTCCTTATCCTTAGGTCAATAATATCGACTTAAGAATAACACCATCCCATAGAAAAATCAAGGCATATACGGAACTCTTTGTTTTTTTACTTTTACGATTGCATATACATGAATCTTTGAACTGGAATAAAGTTTCTTGATTTTATTCTTTTTCACTGTTTTCGTCTTTGATTTACCATTTTTCTTGTATTTGACAAGGTAGGAAATCTGCTTTTTATAATTACCATCGTCATTACTCACAAGTTTAAAATAAGGTTTGGACCATGTATAATTTCCTGATTTCTTTTTCGCATAGGTTCCCATGTCAAATTGTGTACGAATAATTGATGTTAAGTTTGGGTCAATGCTTACCTTTGTCTTCTTGCTCTTAACATTCAGTTTTTTCACTAGATTGCTGTCAGATATATATAAATCCTTAACTGACTTTGAAACAATTATTTTTTGAATTTTAGAACCAGCACTTATGGTTACATTTCTTTTTCCCTTAACCTCTAATTGATTTATTTTCCCATGCATACCGTCTCTTGATGGTGTAACGCAATCTTCCCAAAAATTACTGTCAAAATTGCCATTTAGTACCACATTTTTAATATTAGCGAACGCGTTCCTAACACAAATTGAATCTTTGAATACGATTTTCGTTAATTTTGCAGCATCCAAAAAATTCTCAGCATAAATATACTTTAGGCTTTTTGGCAAATTAAGTTGTTTTAAATTCGGTGTATTCGCAAAAGCAAATTCTCCTATTTTTTTTACTCCCTCCGGAATCGTAATCTTTTCTACTGACTTACTATCTGTCGAAAATACATGTCGAGAATTTTTAAATTCAGCATACTCACTATCTGTAAAATGATATTCGTTTTCCTCATTAAAATAGTAATCATATTCATTCCAACATATTCCAATCTGCACAATGGAATATCCATCAATTATCTTCGGAATTACCACTTCTTTTGTCGGTTTAATCTTTAACACGGTTGCGGTTTTATTGGCTTCATCTAAAACTGCATATTCATAGTTCCCTGATGTAATTCGCTTATATTGCGATATTGCTTTACTTGTTGTGCCGTTTGTAATTGACGTAAACAAAAGTGCTGTTAACATAATAATTGATACAATTTTTTTCATACTTTGCCTCCTAAAATATTACTTTGTTTTGTGTTAGTATTTTCTCTAGTTTACAATATTCTGTCACCTCCCTTACTCACTTATCATAGCATATAATCATCCGTAAAAAACAAAACTGGCACGAATGGTCGTTTTTCGTCCCTAAACGGTCAAAATCATCTCCGTTTGAAACATCTACTTACTATAACGTTCCAAACGGAGAAAATCTGACAAAATATTTGATTTATTTTTCATCGAGAAGTTTTTTCATTTTATCCGACATTTCCGGCTGATGCAAAACACTTGCCTTGCTAATTTATCGCATAAATGCACACATTTCAATAAAAATGACATTTTTAGCAAAATGAAGGGCCACTTTTGCAAAAAAAGCACCTCTTTCTTTGGAATTTTGTTTTTCAACTTAATCCCAACACAGAAAAAGGTGCTTCTTCTTTATCTTTTTAATTATCCTATAAAATTTTCACCCTAGCAGTTTGAAACCGATTAAGAAAACATCGGTGTGGATAAATAGCGATCACCGGTATCCGGGAACAGGGCAACAATTGTCTTGCCTTTGTTTTCGGGTCTCTTTGCCAGTTCTGTCGCTGCTTTTAGCGCTGCTCCGGAAGAAATACCAACCAAAATTCCCTCTGTTCTTGCAATCTCACGGCCTAACTCAAAGGCATCCTCATTTTCAACCGGGATTATCTCATCGTAAATGTCCGTGTTCAATGTGTCCGGTACAAATCCGGCACCAATTCCCTGAATCTTATGAGCTCCTGCCTCACCTTTTGACAATACCGGAGAGGTTGCCGGCTCTACTGCTACAATTTTCACATCCGGATTTTTCGATTTCAAATATTCACCGACACCGGAAACGGTTCCGCCCGTTCCTACACCGGCAACAAAAATATCCACTTTTCCTTCGGTATCCTCCCAAATTTCCGGACCGGTCGTACGCTTATGTGCACGTGGATTCAGTTCATTGACAAACTGTCCAGGAATAAAGCTGTTTGGAATTTCTTTTGCGAGTTCATCTGCCTTTGCAATGGCACCTTTCATTCCTTTTGTGCCATCGGTCAAAACAAGTTCAGCACCATATGCTTTCATCAAATTGCGTCGCTCAACGCTCATGGTCTCTGGCATTGTAATAATAATACGAATTCCTAATGAAGCAGCTACAGAAGCTAAGCCAATTCCTGTATTTCCACTCGTTGGCTCAATAATCACGGAGTCTTTTGTCAATTTACCAGTCTCCAATGCATCTAGAATAATTTCACGTGCAATACGGTCTTTTACGCTTCCAGCCGGATTAAAATACTCTAATTTTGCTAAAATTTTTGCCTCTAAATTGTGTTTTTCCTCGTAATTTCCCAACTCTAAAATCGGTGTATTTCCTACTAAATCAGTTACTTTCTTATAAATTGCCATCTTTCTTACCCTTCCTTCCTTTCTTTTCATATTATTCATACGTGTTTGGTATGATTACTATTTGATGATTAAAAGAATACACCTCATTCCCTAGTTTGTCAATAGGAAATAAGGTGTTTTTTTGTTTTTCAATTTTAAATGGAATAATCGCCGTCTTTTGCAATCTGCCAGTCAACCAAATCTGCAAGTGTAATGTTGTCAATTACATCACTGATAGCATCGTTTAATTTCTTCCAGACAACGGCTGTTGCGCAGTTGTCCATGCGGCTGCATGACCCAAGTTCCTCATCCACGCAGTCAACCGGTGCCATACTGCCTTCTGTCAGGCGCAAAATCATGCCTACTGTGTATTCTTCCGGCTTTTTTGTCAGCAGATATCCGCCCTGGGGTCCTCGGATGCTTCTGACATACCGTGCCTTATTTAAAATTGCTATAATCTGCTCTAAGTATTTATCGGATATTCCCTGACGGCTTGATATTTCTTTTATTCTGGTTGGTTTTTCTGAATCATTCAGTGCCAAATCCAGCATAAGCCGCAGCGCATACCTGCCTTTTGTTGATATTTTCAAGGGTCTTCCCTCCTGTTCTTTTCATACATTCCCTACCGTATTTATATGATACAATAAGAGAGGCGAAAAATCAAGGGGTGGTATTTATTTGGTTTCATAAATAATAGCGGAAAGTTTATCCCTTGTGTGCCGCTTTCGCTTAACAAATTACGCAAGGGTATCGGCAGGTCAAAACACCTGCCAGATACCCGCGTATTTGTAGCACACAAGAGACAAATTTTCCGCTGCTATTTACTGAAGCCAAATAAATCAGCCACATCCATCATAGCTTGAAATTGCGGTCGTTCAGTATTTTTATTATTACCAGCCTCGAAGTTGTCGAGACAATTTTGCGGAATTATATACTTCATGAATAATAATATCGTCACCACAAATCTCATACACGATAGTATAATTCTTGCAGTACAATACACGCACATTCGTATCACGAATCCATTTTGCCGGAGTTCCTTTTTCAGCTTCGCCTTCATTACTTAAAGAATCTCCCAAATCAATCAATTCATCAACAAAAGACACTGCACGAGCCGGATTATCTCTTGCAATGTAGTCTTCAATTGCCAAATCAGACTAGATTATGTTCATGCAAGAATTGTCCTTTCTTCACGTTTCTTTTGAAACATTTTGCGTACTTCGTCCGTTGTATGCCCGCCATATTCAGTGATAGATTGCTGGCTCTTCTTGAAACGAAGCAATTTATATAAGTTTTCCATAACTTCAAATTCATCCTGAATGTCATCAGATATATCAGAAAAATTATCAATAATCAACTGTTTTGCTGTACTCATACAAATCACCCTCTTTGTTTTGTTGTACATAATATAACACGATGCCGTCACTTTTACAATTGATTACAAAATCCTATTTGGTTTCGTAAATAATAGCGAAAGCGGCGCAGGATACAGTCCTCCCCCCCTCTTTTCGTAATCTACGGAACCTGTAAACTAAATCTCAAAACCACTTGCAACAAGCATTTGTTTATCCTGTTTGGTATTATTTCCCGATGTTGTAAGCATATCGCCGGTTATCGTGGCATTTGCCCCGGAGAAGAAAGCTTTTTTACCATTTTCCTTCATCAGTTTACGGCCTGCTGCCAAGCGAATTGATGTCGAAGGGTTAATAAAACGGAACATAGCGATAACTCGCAGAAGTTCTTCTTCGGTAAGCTGTTTTAGGTTTTCAAACGGTGTACCCGGAATCGGCATCAGTGCATTTAACGGAATGGAATCAACTTCAAGCTCTGCAAGCGTAAGTGCCATATCCAGCCTATCCTCCCATGTCTCTCCCATGCCGACAATTCCTCCGGAGCAAACCTCTAATCCGGCCTCTTTGGCAGCCCGGATACACGCAAGTTTATCCTCAAACGTATGCGTGGTGCAGATACTTGGAAAATATCTGCGCGACGTCTCAATATTCGCATGGCAGCGTGTTACGCCAACCTTACGCAAAATTTCAAACTGCTCTTTTGTCAAAAGACCATGCGAAGCACATAATTCAATTTCTTTACACTCCTCATGCATTCTTTTGTACGCTTCTACAATCTGATCAAACTCTTTGCCGACAAGCGTTCTGCCCGCTGTCACAATAGAAAAACGATGAGCTCCATTTTCTTCATTTACATGACATGCTTTCACAAAAGAATCCACATCCATTACATCATATTCTTCTGCTCCGGTATGGTGATGGCTCGACTGGGCACAGAACCGGCAGTTTTCACTGCACCGTCCGGCACGTCCATTAATAATTGTGCACAAATCTACCTGATTACCACACAATTCTTTTCGAATTTTATCGGCTCCCTGACAAAGCGACTCCAAATCACCATCAATCAAAAAAGTCAGGTCATCCTCTTTTCCTAAACGTCTTCCTTCAATAATCTCATTTACCAGTTCTTCATACATAATAAAATTCCTCCTATGGTAGATACTTTTATTCTACCATGGGAGGAATGATTGTCAACCTAAATATTTTATCTAGTTGTCATTTTAGTGATGGAACAAACGGATTCCTGTAAAACTCATCACCATATTGTGACGGTTGCAGGCATCGATACAATCCTTATCACGAATTGAGCCGCCCGGCTGTGCAATGTATTTTACACCGCTGCGGTATGCTCTTTCAATGTTATCATCAAATGGGAAGAACGCATCGGAGCCAAGTGTTACATCTTTTGCGTACTCGGACAACCATTTCCGCTTTTCTTCTTTTGTAAATACCGGTGGTTTTTCAGTGAAATATTTTTCCCAGCATCCATCCGCTAATACATCCATGTAATCCTCGCCGATATAATTGTCAATGGCGTTGTCGCGCTCGGCACGTTTCATCCCCTCTTTAAACGGCAGGGAAAGTACCTGTGGAGACTGTCTTAACAGCCAGTTATCTGCCTTCTGTCCGGCAAGTCTTGTACAGTGAATACGGGACTGCTGTCCGGCACCGATACCAATTGCCTGTCCGCCTTTTACAAAGCAAACAGAATTTGACTGCGTATATTTTAACGTAATCATTGAAATTGCCATATCAATTCTTGCTGACTCCGGCAAATCTTTATTCTCTGTCACAATGTTGCTGAAGAAATCTTTGTCAATGTTTAACTCATTGCGTCCCTGCTCAAAGGTAATACCAAATACTTCTTTGTGCTCAATTGGGTCCGGTACATAATTCGGGTCAATCTCGATAATGGCATAAGCACCTTTTTTCTTCTCTTTCAGAAGTTCTAATGCTTCCGGCTCATAACCCGGTGCAATAATTCCATCGGAAAATTCTCTCTTAATCAATTTGGCTGCGGAGACATCACACACATCCGACAATGCAATAAAGTCACCATAAGAAGACATACGGTCAGCACCTCTTGCTCTGGCATATGCGGCAGCAAGCGGAGATAACTCACCCAAATCGTCTACCCAGTAAATTTTTGCCTCAACGTCACTCAGTGGAAGACCTACTGCTGCACCAGCCGGCGAAACATGTTTAAAAGAAGTTGCTGCCGGAAGTCCGGTTGCCTTCTTCAATTCACTGACTAACTGCCATCCGTTAAAAGCATCCAAAAAGTTAATGTAACCCGGTTTTCCATTTAACACTTTGATTGGCAGTTCACCATCTTTGCGGTAAATACGGGATGGTTTCTGATTCGGGTTACAGCCATATTTCAATTCCAATTCTTTCATGATTTTCTCCTTTACTTATTCTTATTTTTAATAATCGATTCGTATTTTCCGGTTTCAATGTCAATGTAGCGCACAAATAAGGAAACTTTATTGTCCTCATTCAGACTTTCCCACAACATGTCAGCAAACGCATTCATATCATCCATTGTTTCAACCCATTTTGGCTCGCCCTCAAAACTTGGCAATGGATTTCCGTCACACATATATGTATGAATAAAATGACCCTCTCCTGCTACCGGATTCTCATATGCGAAAGTATAACGATTGCAGGCATCCGGATTTCCGTTATTGCTTTTTAAAATAGACATTGCATAATTGTACTCTCCGTTTTCCACATGCATAATGCCGGAAATTCTTGGTGTATAATTCGGACCGTCCGGTTCAAATTCTCTTGTGCGTAGCGCCTGCTCAAAAGTCTGCTGTTTATCCATCAGTTCATAAATTGTGTCTGTCTGGTCACCGTTGGTAACAATAGTCTTGTTTCCCAATACGCGGACCGGTGCGTAGATAATAAGACTTGGGTCACTCAATTTTGATGGGTCAAATGCCTGTGTGCGGATTCCCTCACCATCGTTTACAAAGACACGGTTTCTACTGTTTTCACTCCGCCCCATAATAAAATAAGCGGTCACTGCGTATTTGCCGTTTGGTGATTTTCCAATCACGATTCCACGTCCCGGATACGCATTGTTTTTGAGTTCTTGTTCCAATGAAAGTTTCTGCATCATGGTTCCTCCAATCTTTTTTTTCATAGTATCAAAAAAACCGCCCGGGCAACCGGGTAAACGGTCGCCCAGGCGGTCGGCAATTCATACAAATCCACACTCCCTGTGAGTTCTCTCACTCTATATGATTTTCATATAGTTTCCGCCAGTCGTATGGAACTAAATTTAGAATAACTGATTTTTAGGGAAAATGCAAGCATTTTCTTCATTAAATACGCCACGTGCCATCCTTTATCTGGCAAATCTCACTCTCATAAAATGCCTGAATTGCTTCTATCATGGTTTCTACGTCCTCACAGCCGGCAGTTTCCACCGCACTGTGCATGGCAAGCTGCGGCAGACCGATATCCACCATTGGCACACTAAAGGAATGACTCAAAAGATTACCAAGTGTACTGCCGCCCGGCATATCGGCGCGATTCACAAACAACTGCGTTTTGATATCATTTTTTTCACAAAGTGAGCCAAACACACCACCGGTCATTCCGGTTGTCGTATATCGCTGACTCGCGTTATATTTGATGACAACACCGCCGTTTAAAACAACCGGGAACTCATCATCACTCTTTTCCGGATGGTTTGGATGCACTGCATGGGCATTATCCGCACTAAGCAGGAAACTCCGGCTTCTCGCACAAATCTGCTCCTCCTTTGTCATGCCATAAGACAAACAAATTCTCTCCAATACATCCGGTAGAAAATTACTAAGTGCCCCCTGCCTGCTGCCGCTTCCCACCTCTTCATTATCAAAGAGGCAAAAGACGGAAAGTGCTTCTTTGGGAAGCTTGTCCTGTGCACGCAAAAAGCCCTGTAACGTCGTGTACACACAGCCTAAATCATCAAAACGCGGCGTTAAAAGGAACTCATCTTTGACACCGGCTGCGACTGCCGGCTGACGCACGGTAAGAATCAAATCCATATCTACAATTTCTTCATCCCCTTTGCAGCCTGCTTCCTCCCGCAAAAGTGTCATCAGTTCTGCCTCGCTGCCACCATATAACGGCTGTAAATCAACGTGAACATTATGCTTATATCCCTGATTGATTTCCCGGTTAAAATGAATGGACAGATTTGGAATCACAAACACATTTTTGTCCGGTGCAATGAGAACACTAAAAATCCCTTCTTTTGTCTTTTTTATCACACGTCCGGCAAGTCCAAGCGGTCTGTCAAACCAACTTGTGTGAATCATGCCGCCATAACCTTCGATTTCTGCTTTTGCATAAAAGGCATCTTTTTTCTTAACTTTCTTAATCCGAAACGTAGGAAAATCACTATGACTGGCACAAAGGTGATAATAAAGCGGTTTTTCTTTTGGCATGGAAAAGGCAAGTAAACTCGATTCATTTCTTGTTACATAATAATTTTTGCCGGGCTCTAACTGCCAGAGATTTTCTTCTTCCAAGGACTGAAAACCAGCCTCTTTCAAAGCCTCTTTTACCTGTTTCACCGCATGATACGGACTCACACTCTGATTCAAAAAAGAACATATTTTATCCATAATGAAATTCCTCTCTCTTTCCGATGATTTTCCCTTAGTATACCAAATAACCGACATTTTTACAAATCACCGCCAGCTCGCCGGAAACAAATATTCCTCTCTGTGGTCAAGCGTATCAAAACGATACCCCTGTTCTTTGATATAATCAATAATCTGTGGAAGAACTTTTGCTGTATTATCCATGGCGGAGGCATCATGCAGCAGGATAATCGGCTTTTCAAAGCGCGTGACATCTTTTTTTACATTTTGAAATATTACTGCCTGTGAAACATGAGGGGAAATCGAATCTTCGCCCGATACATTCCAGTCAAAACTTCTTACCCCCTCTTTCCTTAGGTGATTATGGAGTTCGTCCACATAAGATTTCACATAACCGTTATTGCTCCCCCACGGAAAGCGGTGGAGTGTCGGCTTTTCTCCTATTATTTTTTCAATGCAATCGGATGCCGCCCGAAAATCTTTGTAAAAACAATTGGCACTGGCATACATCTGATTATGCTCATGGCAGTATGTGTGCACACCAATCGCATTTCCTTTTTTCTTTAATTCCTTTACAGTATCAACCCGCTCCCCCGTAATTTCCTTTCCAATCAGGAAAAATGTTGCGACAGCTCCTTTTTCCTCTAATATTTTAATGATTTTTTTCGTATTTCCACTGGGACCATCATCGAATGTCAGATAGGCAGTTTTTTGATTTTCCTTTTGGACTTTAGATACAAAACTGCCCGTTGGAACAATAATTGTGCCGTCATTTTCCGTTTCATAATTTCTCTTTACTTCATAAAATAACAGCACAAAAAGAACACAGACACAAACAACATAAACTGTCTTTTTCATCAACACACCACCAAAACAATTCCCCTTATTCCATTGTATGATAGCAGTGTCAAAAGGTTAAATGTTTATCCATATTAAAGCAGATGTGGCGGAATCACCGCTTTTACGAAAATGCCGTCCTCACGGTATTCTTCTTGTTCCAGTCTTCCAAACTCACGAATTGCCTGGATTTTCCCTGCTTCGTCGTAAGCAAATACTTTTTCAATCTTCACCATTCCCTCATCCAGTACCTCTTCGATCTTTTCCACCAATTTATCCAGTCCGATTTTCTGCTTTGCAGAAATCATAAGAGATGCTTCACTATTTTTATCTTTTAAGCCATCCGGCTTATATTCCAGACAGTCTATTTTATTAAATGCTGTTATAGCTTTTTTGTCGCCAATATTTAACTCTCGCAAAGTGTCATAAACAACCTCCATCTGCAAATCATATTTTGGATTCGAGACATCAACAACATGAAGAATCATGTCCGCATACTTCGCTTCCTCAAGCGTAGAGCGGAAGGCACGAATCAGCGAGTGTGGCAGTTTGCTGATAAATCCAACTGTATCGGTAAATAAGATTTTCTGCCCATCCTCTTTTTCCAAAACACGTGTCGTCGGGTCAAGTGTTGCAAATAACTTATCCTCTTCTAATACAGCGGCTTTTGTCAGTGTATTCAAAAGTGTTGATTTTCCGGCATTTGTATAGCCAACGATGGCAACTGTTTTCGTCGGATTCTGCGTTCTTTTATGACGCTGCACCTCACGGTTTTTCACGACTTCTTTTAACTGACGGTTCAACATGGATATGCGCTCTTTAATCAGACGCCTGTCCATTTCCAGCTTTTTCTCACCGGGACCCCTTGTTCCAATTCCGCCGCCAAGCCTTGACAAACTTTTACCAAGTCCTGTCAGCCTGGATGAACGGTAGCGAAGCTGTGCTAATTCAACCTGCAGTTTTCCCTCGCTCGTCCTTGCATGAGCGGCAAAAATATCTAAAATCATTACGGTACGGTCTAATACCTTAACCTGCAGTTCTTCCTGCAAATTGGTAAGCTGCGCCGGCGTAAGCTCATCGTCACAGACAATACCATCCGCATCAGTCTGCATAATCAGTTCACGCAGTTCTTCAATTTTTCCCTTACCGACATATGTTCCCGGATGCACGGACTCTCTTTTTTGAATCAGTCTTCCGACTACAATGCCGCCTGCCGTTTCCGTAAGTTCCGCAAGTTCATCCAAAGAATAGGAAACATCCGTTCCATCCTCTAAATCAACGGCAGCTAATAAAAACTTTTCCTGCACCTGTTCTGTCTCATAGGTCTTAGCCATGTTTTTCTCCTTTAACAAACCCGCACGGTGATTTCTCCCGTACGCAGAATTTCCTGTGTATGGTCTTCCTTTTCCACAATCAATCCACCGTCTTCATCAATCGCAACGGCAGTTCCATATTCCCAGTCTGTTCCGCTTGTAAAGCGAATCTTTTTCCCAAGAACATTCGACCACTTGCGGTAATCTTCCATAAAACTTTTATCCGGTAAATCCTGATATAACTTACATAAATTCTCAATAATTGCTGCTACCAATTCATTGCGCGGAATCTTTTCATCCTCTGCGCATACCGTACCGGCAATCTCTTTGATTTCATCCGGATAACCTTCCTTTGGCGCATGGTAATTAATTCCAATTCCCACGACAACTGTATCAATCCGTCCCGACTCAAAATCGGACACCGCCTCGGTCAAAATACCACATATCTTTTTCCCGTTCAGATAAACGTCATTAACCCACTTAATCTGCGGTTCCTGTGAAAGGACATCCCGAATCGCACGGCATACCGCAACCGAAGCCGCTGTTGTAATCAAGACAACATCCTGCGAAATTTCCGGCTTTGGACGGAACAAAACACTCATGTAAATCCCGCTTCCATCGGGCGAATAAAAACTTCGTCCGCGTCTGCCACGTCCATTTGTCTGCTCCTCAGCAAGTATCACAAGCCCCTCACCTTCACCATTCAGTGCACACCTCTTTGCTTCCATATTCGTGGAATCAATGCACTTAAACACCTTGATTTTCTGACTGTCGTACGGCTTATGCAGACACAGCCGGATTCCTTCCTCCGACAACACATCGCTTTCTTCTTTCAGGCGGTAACCACGGTTATTTACTGCCTGAATCTGATAACCTTCTTTTTTCAGAGTATTCACTGCCTTCCAGATAGCCGATCTCGTCACGCCAAGTGATTCTGCCATCTCCTGTCCGGACAAATCTCTTTCCCTGCTTGCCTCTAACAGTTTCAATACTTCCGTCTTTACACTCATCGTTCAATCCCTCTCATAATCTCACCGGCACAAACCACACCATCCACTTTCATGCGGATTTTCTCTCCCGGATGCGGACAGGAATCTGTCTCTTCGCCGTCCTCATTCAACATTTGCAGCACAGAAACTGTCTGGTTTTCGCCATTTTTCTTCATAATTTCAATGGTATCGCCAACTCTGAATTTATTTTTCTGATAAAACACCACATACCCATCTTCCGTTACTTCTTTCACCTGTCCAAGATAAACAGCACCCTTCTGATAGGTATTGTTATCGTAAATCTGTGTTTCATGCGTTGGTTTTCCAAAGAAAAATCCGGTTGTAAACTGGCGGTAGGTACATTTTGCAATTTCCGCCTGATAATACGGAATATTTTTCTTATATTTTTCCGGGTCTTCATAATAATCGTCGACTGCCTGACGATACGTTCTGGCAACGACAGCGACATAAAGAGCTGTTTTCATACGTCCCTCGATTTTAAAACTGTCAACACCTGCTTCCACTAACTCCGGAATGTGCTCAATCATACACAAATCCTTGGAATTGAAAATATATGTTCCCCTCTCGTTTTCCTCAACCGGCAAATATTCACCCGGACGATTTTCTTCCATAATATAATATTTCCAGCGGCACGGATGGGTACATGCACCAAGATTCGCATCACGGCCGGTAAAATAATTGCTCAAAAGGCACCGCCCGGAATACGAAATACACATCGCACCATGGACAAATGTCTCGATTTCAAGGTCTTCCGGTATATGTGCATCAATATCCGCAATCTCTTTGATGGAGAGTTCACGCGCCGTCACAACGCGCGTTGCGCCCAATTTGTGCCAAAACTGAAACGTACGGTAATTCACATTATTTGCCTGCGTACTGATATGAATATCAATTTCAGGACAAATTTCCGTTGCAATCTGGAATACACCGGGATCGGAAATAATCAGAGCATCCGGACCGATTTCTTTTAATTCTTCAAAATACTTCTGCACGCCCTCTAAATCTCTGTCATGTGCAGTAATATTCGCTGTCACATACACTTTTTTCCCGTGTTCGTGAGCAAAACGGATTCCCTCAGCCATATCTTCCTTAGAAAAGTTTTTTGCCTTTGCCCGAAGTCCATACATTTCACCGCCGATATAAACCGCATCGGCACCATAATAAACAGCTGTTTTTAACACTTCCAAACTGCTTGCCGGAGCAAGAACCTCCGGCTTTTTTCGATTATTGTCCATGAATTACTCTCCCTTTCCATTTCCTTTTTTCGTACTAATTGTCATGCCATCAGCAATCGGCAGACAGATTGTTTCTAATTCTTCCTTCTCACACAAGACTTGTAAATATTCCCGCATGCGTCCATGTATCGTGCGGTCTCTGCGCAGTACCGCATAACGGGATTCTAACACATCACCATCATGAAAAATATTATCGGACACAAGCATCGCGTCATCTGCCATCAAAGCAATAACATCCGGCAAAAAATTCAAATACTGTCCCTTTGCCGCATCCATAAAGATAAAATCATAGGATTTTCCTTTTGTTAAAAGTTGTTTTAATACTTTCGCTGCATCACCTTCAAGCAACGTAATCCTGTCATCTTCATCCAGCATCTCTAAATTTCTCCGCGCTTCTTTTAAGCGCATCTCAACTTTTTCAATTGTCGTAATATGTGAAGATTTTGGCAAATACTCACGCATGCAAAGAGCGGAAAATCCAACCGCTGTTCCAATTTCTAAAACCTCTTTCGGCTTTCTCTCCCGCAGCAAGAAACGCAACATATCTCTTGTGCCAGACCTTATAATCGGCACATCCTCTGAAAGCGCCTTTCTCTCAAGCTCCTCTAATGGCTTTGGCAGCGGCTCCCTGTATTTTTCCAAAAACACTTCCATGCGGTCATGGTGACTCGTCTTTGTGTGTACCATTTTTTCTCCTTTACTAAACGCACAAAAAATCCCAGTCCTGCCATAAGAAAACATGGGATTTTATGTGTTATCATTTACAATCCGTAAATTACACGGATAATTTCCTCGTAGGTCATACTGCTGTTCAGCGTATAAATACCTTTCTGCATGTCGGTTCCCTCGCGTTTCATCAACTGCATGTGCACATAAAACGCCGCCGGATTACCGACCAAATCCTGATTTGACAGCCGCTTAGCCACTTCAAATTCACCATCATCCTCCGATATGGTAAATGCTTTTGTCTGTCCGGGCGGCAAATCTTTTGACGTATCGCCCACCGCCTCGCAGGCAAAGGAATAGCCGACGCGGCACAGCTGTACACCACCAAATACAACCAAACCATAAAACACGATATTCAGTAATACAATTAACATGGTTCGTACAGCTTTTAACATGGATTATACCTCCATAATAATTGGTAAAATAACCGGATTTCTCTTCATCTTCTTCCACAGAAAGTCATTCAGAGTATCCTTAATTTCTGTTTTAATTCTTCCCCAGTCTGTAATTCCTCTTTCGTATAGACGGTCAAGCGCAATATTAACAACCTCATGGCACTCATCCATCAAGTTTTCCGCCTCTCTGACATAAACAAAACCACGGGATACAATATCCGGCCCTGCCAAAATCGTGTTGGATCCTTTCTCCAGTGTAAGTACCACAACCAAAAGACCATTTTCCGATAAGTGCTGGCGGTCACGAAGAACAATATTTCCTACATCGCCAATGCCAAGTCCATCGACCATAATTCCCTGTGCAATCGTTTTACCAACAATCGTCGCACGATCCTCACGAAGTTCCAAAATGTCTCCGGAACGTAAAATCTTAACATTTTCTTTTGGTACGCCCATCTTCTGTGCTACTTCTGCCTGTCCCTGCAAATGACGGTACTCACCATGAACAGGTATGGAAAACTTCGGTTTCACAAGCGAATAAATCAATTTAATCTCTTCCTCGCACGCATGTCCGGAAACGTGAGTATCCTGAATAATTACCTTTGCGCCCTTCTGGGAAAGTTCGTTAATTACTTTGGAGACCGACTTCTCATTACCCGGAATCGGACGGGAACTGAAAATAACAACATCTCCGGGTTTAATCGCGATTTTACGATGAATACTTGCTGCAATACGGGAAAGAGCTGCCATCGCCTCTCCCTGGCTTCCCGTCGTAATCAGTACAAGCTGCTCATCGGAATAATTTTTCATCTCTTCTAAGCTGATAATCATATTGTCCGGCACCTGAATATAACCAAGTTCCACCGCCGTATTTACGATGTTTACCATGCTTCGTCCTTCAATGACGACTTTACGGTTCTGCTTCTTCGCCGAATTAATAATCTGCTGCACACGGTCTACATTCGAGGCAAACGTTGCCACAATAATACGGTTTTGTACATTTTCCTCAAAAATCGAATCAAAAGTCGCACCAACCGTGCGCTCCGACTCAGTAAAACCCGGTTTCAAAACATTCGTACTGTCGCACATCAAAGCAAGTACACCTTTTTTACCAAGTTCACCAAAACGAGCCAAATCAATTGTGTCTCCGTAAACCGGCGTATAATCTACTTTAAAGTCACCGGTGTGTACAACAATTCCTGCCGGTGTATAAATGGCTAATGCCGCTGAATCCGCAATACTGTGGTTTGTCCGGATAAACTCAATACGGAAATCTCCTAAGTTAATATACTGACCATAAGTAACGACTTTTCTCTTAACGTTATTTAACAGATTATGCTCTTTTAACTTATTCTCGATAATTGCCATCGTAAGTCTCGTAGCATAAATCGGAACATTCAGTTCTTTTAACACGTAAGGCAGAGAACCGATGTGATCCTCATGTCCGTGTGTAATGACAAAGCCTTTCACTTTATCTCTGTTATCCTGCAAATACGTGATATCCGGGATTACTAAATCCACACCTAACATATCATCTTCCGGGAAAGCCAGTCCGCAGTCCACTACAATAATACTCTCTTCCGTCTCAAACGCTGTAATGTTCATTCCAATCTGTTCCAAACCTCCAAGCGGAATAATCTTTACGCGCTCTTCCCCTGTTTTTTTCTTCTTCAATTTTATTACACCTCTCTATTCTAATCTTAATTCCACATCGTCCAATAACTCTTCTAAGTACTTTGAAATAATTTTCAACTCTTTCTCATCGTCTACAACCTGATACGTTACCAGTTCGTCCTCTGTTTCCTCTCTCAAAATCATTGCTTCTGCTTCCTCATCCTCAATGGAATCTGTCACAAGAAGATACGATACACCGGCAATGTCTGCTTTTTCCAACACAAAAAAAGCCTCCTCGCTGCCATCGTCAGCCGTAAGCATAATGAGTCCATTTTCGTTTTCTGACATCAAATCCTCCTAATTGTGTATGGAATCTAAATAACCTTGTAAAATCAGGGAAGCTGCAATCTTATCTACATACGTTTTCCGATGTTCTGAGCGCACTCCGCCTTCTTTTAACACATCCATGGCAGAAACCGTGCTGAGCCGTTCGTCCCACAGCACTACTTCTAACCCTGTTCTAGCCTTTAGTTTTTCCATAAATTCTTTCGTTCGCTCGACACGCTCTCCCTCCGAATTATTCATATTCTTCGGGTAGCCAAGCACAATACGTCCTACGTCATTTTCCTCTGCCAGTACCTGAATACGTGCCAGAGTCTGTCGTAATTTGTTTTCACTTTTTCTTTTTATAACTTCAACCGGCTGGGCAGTCAAAAGCATGGAGTCGCTAATCGCCACACCAACTGTCACTGAGCCGTAATCAAGTCCCATGATTTTCAAAATAAATACCTAGTCTTCCTTGAGATTATTCTCAATATAGTCTTCTAAAAATACTTCAATAATTTCGTCACGCTCTGCGCGCATAATCAAACTTCTTGCACCTTTGTGACTGGTAATATAAGTCGGGTCTCCCGACATCAGATACCCAACAATCTGATTAACCGGATTGTAGCCTTTTTCCGTCAATGCAGAATAAACTGCCGCAATCACATCACGGACATCCAAATCTTTCTCCGCCTCAACCTTAAAGTATTGCGTATTATTCAATTCCTGCATGCCGCCACATCCTTTCTATAATCATACCCAATTACTAATATTGTAATATATATAACCTCAATTCGCAAGAGTTTTTTTGCATGAAGTTTATCTCCGCAATCTTATAATATTTTTCACCAAGCACAACAGAAGAACGGCAGCCATCTTCTACTTTTGTTTTTATTTTAATCATACACTAGAAAAATTCGTTTGACAATTGTATAATGTTACAAAAAAGGAAAAAGGAGCAATATGATGAGCCAGCTATTTTACTATACACCGTCAGGCGGTGACTGGAACAAAGCGCTTCCGATTGGGAATGGAAAACTGGGAGCCATGATTTTTGGCGAGGAGCACGAAGAACATTTTCAGCTTAATGAAGATTCTGTCTGGTTTGGGACAAAACGAAACCGCAATAATGCGGATGCCAGAAAAAATCTAGATAAAATCCGCGAATTAATTTTAAATGGAAAAATTTCAGAGGCTGAAAATCTCTGTAAATATGCCCTATCCGGCACGCCACAGAGCCAGCACAGTTACCAGACACTGGGCGATGTTTATTTTGATTTCTGCGGTGTACGAAAAAAAACAAAAGATTTTAAGCGGACACTCGATTTATCAACCGCCATACATACCTCAAAAGTCACGGATGCAGACACTGGCTTTTCCTATGAAATTGAGACTTTTGCCGACTTCGACACAAACTGCATTGCTGCCCATTTTACGAGTACTAATCCGGATGGGCTTTCTTTGGCTGCCTCCTTACAGCGTGGCTCTTTTTATGAGGCAACCACCCACACAGACGACACGCTGTTAATTTCCGGCAGACTCGGCGGCGGGGATGAATCTTTTTGTGCCGGTATGCGCTTTGTCATTTCGGACGGCGCACAAACAGGCATGGGCGAACATTTGTTAGCCGAACACTCCTCTTCCATTACCGTATTACTGACAGCGGCAACTACATTCCGTCATAAAAATCCGGAAGAAACAGTAAAAGAAACATTAAAAAAAGCAGCTTTCATTCCATATGAGAAATTGAAAGAAAAACATGTCAAAGAATACCGCTCATATTTTGACCGCATGCATTTATCACTTCCTTATGATTCATCTCTCGATGCCCTTCCAACAGATGAAAGACTTGCACGTATTGATAAGGAACACCCGGATAACGGACTCATTAACACGTACTTTGATTTTGGCAGATATCTGTTAATTAGTTCCAGCCGCGGCGACTGTCTCCCGGCAAATCTTCAGGGTATCTGGAATGATTCTTTAAGTGCACCGTGGGGAAGCAAATTTACCATTAATATCAACACAGAAATGAATTACTGGCCGGCATTATCCTGCCGGTTAGCCGACTGCGAAAAACCGCTTTTTACACATATGCTGCGCATGTTGGAAAACGGAAAACAAACCGCTAACAAAATGTATGACTGCCGTGGTTTTGTTGCCCATCACAACACGGATTTATGGGGTGATACAGCACCGCAGGACATCTACATTCCCGCTACTTACTGGGTTATGGGCGGTGCATGGCTTGCCACCCATATCTGGAACTATTACAGTTACACAAAAGACCTTGATTTTCTCAAAGAAATGTACCCATTTTTACGAGAATGTGTTGCCTTTTTTATGGATTTTCTCATCGAAGTTAATGGCGAATTGGTAACCTGCCCTTCTGTGTCACCGGAAAACACTTATATAATGAAAGATGGCACACAAGGACGCTTGTCTTACGGTGTTACGATGGACAATGAAATTCTCCACGAATTATTTGACCATTTTGAAAAGTCCTCCACATTGTTACAAGAAACCGATATCGATTTTTGCCAAAGAGCAAAAGAAATGGCAGAAAAAATACCAAAAATCAAAATCGGAAAACACGGACAGATTATGGAATGGATGAAAGATTATGATGAAGCAGAACCGGGGCACCGCCACATCTCACATTTGTGGGCACTTCATCCGGCTTTCCAGATTACGCCGGATAACACACCGGATTTATGTGATGCTGCAAAAATCACATTGCAGAGACGTCTCAGTAAAGGTGGCGGACACACCGGCTGGAGCCGTGCGTGGATTATGAATATGTACGCCAGATTATGGGATGGAGAAAATGCCTATAAACAACTTTTACTCCTCTTTTCCAACTCAACTTTGCCAAATCTGTTTGACACGCATCCGCCATTTCAAATTGATGGTAATTTCGGCTCAATTGCTGCCATCACAGAAATGCTTTTGCAGTCAAGAGAAGATAAGACGATTTTTCTTCCTGCACTTCCAAGTGCATGGCAGAATGGTTTTGTAGAAGGAATCTGTGGCAGGGAAAATATCCGCTATGACATCCGCTGGAGTAAAGGCGTCCTCACTGATGTCACACTGCACGCAGGGTCTGATACCTCCATCACTCTTTCTTACAAAGACAAGGAAAAACGCCTCACCCTGCAAGAAGGTGAGACGTTATCTGTATCATTTTAATCATTTAGGAGTGTAATCGTTTTACTTTTATTAATCATCCTGCAAAGCATCAAATCCGCTCTCGCCGGTTCTGACTTTGACAACTTCTTCGACATCGTATACGAAGATTTTACCATCGCCAATGTGACCGGTGTAGAGTGCCTCTTTAGCAGCATCTACAACTTTTTCTACCGGCACGGCACTTACGACAACCTCAACTTTCGTCTTCGGCAGCAGCGTAAACTCAACCGGTACACCACGGTAATACTCTGCTGTACCTTTCTGAGTACCACAGCCTAATACGGAAGTTACGGTAATACCACTGACGCCAATCGCATTCAGTGCTTCCTTCAAATCTTCGAACTTGCTCTGACGGCAGATAATGGAAATCTTGCTCATCTTCACTGCGCCTTCGGCTACCTCTTTCTTCTTCTTGAGAGTCGGAGCCGGAACCTCTGCTACCGGTACAGCGGCTTCCATCGGAACATCGCCCATCGTTGTCTTTGCTCCTGCCGGTGATGCAGCATAGAAGCGGTTACCAGCCGGCATAAAGTCTGCATAGGCACTTGGCAAACCATGCTCGGTTGCATCCAGACCTTCGATTTCTTCTTCCGGTTTTACACGAAGACCAATGGTTGCACGAATTGCAAGAAATGTAAGTGTAATCAATACAACAGCCCATGCACCAACCGTAAGAATACCTAAAATCTGAAGTCCTAACTGGTTAAATCCACCACCGTAGAATAAACCTTCTTTAATTCCCGCTATTTTAAATCCCGGTGCGGATGAAGTAGCAAACAAACCAACTGCGAAAGTTCCCCAGATACCATTCATCATATGTACGGCTACCGCACCAACCGGGTCATCCACACGAAGTACATGGTCACAAAGCCATACACCAAAGACAACCAGTACACCGGCTACTGCACCGATAATAGCTGCACCGAGTGCATCGGTTACATCACAAGGAGCTGTGATTGCTACCAAACCTGCAAGAGATGCATTCAAACACATCGAAACATCCGGTTTGCCATATTTAATCCATGTAAAAATCATACATACAACGGTTGCCACAGCAGGTGCGACTGTTGTTGTCAGGAAAATTGAACCAAGCGTTTTCAAATCTGTTGCAGCGGCACCGTTAAATCCATACCAGCCGAGCCATAAGATGAATACACCAAGTGCACCAATTGTTAAGTTATGACCAGGAATCGCATTTACCTTTATCACTTTACCGCTCTTATCTTTCTTAAACTTACCAATACGAGGTCCTAAGAATGCGGCACCAATTAAAGCACAGATACCACCTACCATATGAATAGCGCAAGAACCGGCATAATCATGGAATCCAAGATTTGCTAACCAGCCGCCGCCCCAAATCCAGTGGGCTTCAATCGGATAAATCAATGCTGAAATCACTGCTGAGTATACACAATAGGACAAGAACTTAGTTCTCTCTGCCATTGCTCCGGAAACGATTGTTGCCGTTGTTGCACAGAACACAAGGTTAAATACAAACGTTGAAAAATTGAAATTTGCAAAGTTCGTAAACAAGTCAAATCCCGGTTTACCAATAAATCCAAGATAATCTTCACCAAGTAACAGTGAAAAACCAATCAACATAAACATCACAGTTCCGATACAGAAATCCATGAGGTTTTTCATAATGATGTTACCGGCATTTTTGGCTCTGGTAAAACCACCCTCTACCATAGCAAAACCTGCCTGCATCCAGAATACCAGTGCGGCGCCAATCAAGAACCATACGCCCCACAAATCGCTCTGAAGCGATTCAACTGCTTTCATTACATCCATACTAATTCCTCCTTTTCTTTCATGACGTATTCCCCTGCAATAGAAAAAGCGCCAGAAACAAATTCTCGTTTCTGACGCCTTCGTCATTTATGTCTGCAATTATAAAACGCGGTTTTCTAAATGTCAATACCTTTTTTTATATTTTGTGTATTTCCAACAAATACCATTCGTAAAAATGCAACTTTTTTCAATAATTAAACAACAATCCTTTTCTTGCACACATTTCTGTGCTATAATTGATTATGTCTATCAAAATAAGAAAGGCTGATTATAAATGGCTTTAAATACCAAAGGAAAAAAGACATCTTTGACCGAAGAGGCATCCATTTACCAGAAAAGACAGGATGATTTATCGGACAAAGAACGTATAAAGAATATGACAGGAAAGCAAAAACGGGACTTTTTCAAAACTTATTATCTTCCCAAACTGCTCGTTATACTTGCTGTAGCCGGTGTTGTTTTTTACATCGTATGGGTTGATTTTATCAACAAGTCTCATATTTATATGCGGTGTGCGATTCTGAATGAGTCGATTACCGACAGCATCCTGACAGAATTCAGTGACCGATTTACCGACTCTATGAAGATGGATTATAAAAAGAACCGCGCTTCTTTTTATATGTATTATACCCGCTCGGATGTTGCCAGAGAGATGGGAGCCGACACGGGCAGCGATTTATCGGAAATCAGCAGCCGTCTGGTGGCAAATTCATTAGACTGCATGATTGCTTCTTATGAAGATGTAGAAAATATTTACTTAAAAAATGGATTTATTATGAATCTCAATAATTTTTTAAGCGAAAAAGAAAAGAAGGCCTTAAAACCTTATTTTGTCACCCAGAAAGATGAGACTGATAAAGTGATTGGTATTTCTTTGAAAGACTGTAAAAAATACCGGACACTTTTCACCGGCAGAACACCAATTACAGAAGAACCTGTTCTTTATGTAATTACGAACGCAACCGATGAAGGAAAAAATTATGTCAAACAACTCATTCATTACCTTTATTCGGATGAATTAAAACAAACAGAGTAGATTGGAGGACTTATGTTAAACGGACGAAAAAACATCGGTATTATTTTATTTGATATAACCGGCTACTATCAGCAGCAGTTGGTTCATACGTTATCAAAAACCGCTTCTAAGCGCGGCTACAATCTGCTTACTTTCTCTGCTTTTACCATCTACGGCAGCGATACAAAAAATGCAGCAGGTGAATATAACATTCTCCATCTGATTCCGTATGAACAGCTTGACGCCCTAATTGTCTGCCATGACACATTTAACAGCAATGAAGCTGTCGAGGAACTGTGGAAACTCGTCACAGAACGCTGTCAGGCACCCATTATCAGCATACGCAAAAAAGTAAATGGCTGTTACAACATACTAGTAGAGGACACAGATGCAATTCCTGCTTTTGTACGCCACTTTCATGATGTTCATCACTTTGACCGCATTGCCTTTATGTCCGGACCATACAACCATCCGGATGCAATTTTCCGCTTAGAAAAGTATAAAGAGGCAATGGCTGAGTTAGGACTTGACTGCCCGGAAGAATACATTTTTGAAGGAAATTTCTGGAAAGACTGTGCTTTAGATGCATCAAAGCACTTTATGAGTTTAAAAAAACGTCCTCAAGCAATTGTCTGCGCCAACGACTACATGGCACTCTCTCTTTGCAAAGAACTTACACTACAGGGTTATTCAGTGCCACAGGATATCGCCATTTCCGGTTTTGATGATGTGCGGGATGCGCGTGCAAATGTACCACCGCTAACCACCTGTTATGTCTCAGTCTCTGATATGGTAAAAAAAGCAATGGAAACGATTGATACCTTATTAAATGGGAAATTGGCTCCTGCCTGCACGTTTGTTCCTACAAAAATCATTATCCGCAACTCCTGCGGCTGTGAATCCTCCACGATGAAAGATTTAAGTCTTTCCCGTATGTATGAAGTGGAATTAATGGAACAGTTGATTAACCACAATGCGCATAATACATTCGTTTCCATTTCGCTGGAAAATATGACATCCGCAGAGGATATCGGTGATTATCTCCGATTAGAGGATTCCCCCGGCAATACCCGCGATTTCTACCTGTGTCTTGGCATCCACGGCAATGGTGCCTATCCACAGGTAAAGAAAAAAGCACCCGGTTTTGCAAAACGCTCCCATTCGATTTACAGTTTAAGAGAATTAAATCCAATTGCCACCTCAAGTTTTGAGACGAAAAAATTACTGCCGCCGGAAGCTATCCGCGAGGAACCAATGACAGTATTTTTCTTCCCGATTCATTATTTGGAGTATAATTTTGGCTATGTAGCAGCAACCTCAAATGGTGAGGAGGCACAAGATACATTATTTCACTCATGGCTTTCCCTTATCGGAAATACATTGGAAAACTCGCGGATTCGTGCAAAAAATCAGGCACTATTGGAAAAATTAAATATGCTCTACCACGAAGATTTTCTTACAAAATTATATAACCGCCGAGGTTTTGAGCAGTTCTCGGAAGAAGAATTTTCAGAGGCAAAGAAACACAACATAAAGACGATGACACTGAGTATCGACATGGATAACCTGAAATACATTAACGATGTTTATGGACATTCTCATGGAGATTTAGCACTTCAGACAATTGCCGATGCAATGCGTCAAGCCTGCTCCGGGTGTGAAATCTGTGCCCGCATCGGTGGCGATGAATTCGCTGTATTCGGCTATGACTACAGCGAAGACAAGGCAAAACAGTATACTGAAAACTTCTTACAGTACTTAAAAGATTTTAACGCTGACAGCAGCCTTCCATACTGCGTCAACGCCAGTTTCGGATATACCATCTCCGACCCGTCACTTTCCATATCGCGAAAGCAGTACATGAAAGCCAGCGACGATTTACTCTATCAAAACAAGCGAAAACGTAAGGAAAAGTATGGTAACCTAAGTCAGCGGTAAAAAGATTCTAAAAGTTGTAAAAAGCGCTTCATCTGTAGTGGTTTCTCCAAAAAAGCATTGATTCCTATTTGTATACTGGATTCAATGCTTTTTTGGTGGATTTCATCCACCAATACAAACAAAGGAACTTTTTTTGCCCGTTCACGGCTGCGAAATTCCAGTGCAAAATCTTCATAATCAATTGCTAATGAATATCCATCCACCACAACAACATCAAATGGCTCTGCCACATAACTCTCCCATAATTCCAACCCTTCTTTTGCAGAATAAGCAACATCCACCTGTGCTCCACAAACACGAAACCGTACCCCCATCATATCAGATTCCTCATTCTGCGACTCAATAACCAGAATTTTATAGCCTTTCAATGATACATCATTTTGGAAAAGTTCCGGTTTTGGCTCTAACTGCGTAATCTTATCTTTCCAGCTCTTCTTTAACGGAAGTTCCAATTTCATCACATTCACATTTCCTCCTCGACGGCTTAATTCCAATCTTCCACCGAGAAATTCCGATAAGCGTCTGGCAACCACCAGCGAGAATGTTGTACAGTAAATACCCTCTTTTCGCTTCCAGTCCATTCTGGTGTTTACATGATCCAAAAGATAGTTTCTGCCAAATGAAGACTCATCAATTGGCAGTCCCCAGTCCTCAAACATAACAGATAATAAAAACTGGTCGTCCCCTCTTTTTTCCACTGTTCCGAATACACGCACAGTAGAAGATTCCTCTGAATTTAGCAGGCAGTTTCCAAGAATGTGGTTAAAAATTTCGAGAATACGCTTTTCATCTCCAAAACACAGTTCTCCATCCAAATCAAAGTTTGCCTCTAGCGTTAGTTTTGCCCGGTTCATTCTCTCTTTCCAGTCAGTAACCACTCCATTTACAAGTTTTGCCAGAGAGAAAGAATTGTTTTCAATCACCATTTTCCCCTGTTCAATTATTTCGTATTCTGACATACTCTCAATAACTTCGAGTACATACTCAGCGGCCGTGCGGATTTCTCCAATTCGCTCTTGCAGATTTTCCTGCTTATAAAGTTCCGCGCTTACATATTGAACCGGCGCCATTACTTCTCTTGTTAAAATAGCCAGAAAATTTCTTCTCATCTCCACCATATCCTTTGCTTCTTTTAACGCTGTCGCCATCAATCTGCGGTTTGATTCTTCCTCTTTTAACTGAATCAGTCTCAATTCATGCATATCCTGTGCTTCAACAATAATTGTATCCGTGTCACTTCCCAGATAGCTATAGCGGAAACATTTGTATCGATAATCCCCACCCGGTTTATTAATGCGGAAAAATAAAACTTCCTCAATCGAACTTGACTCCAGCACGTCTTTCATGTTATCCAAATCAAATACCGTATAAAAACGCGCCTTATCCTCCGGGTGCACGTAATGAGTTGCCGTTTTTTCCACAAAATCTTCAAACATGGTAAACGGGTAAATGTCTTCAAAAGCTTCCTCTCCGGTAAAATATCCCTTCATTGTGTGGTCACGCAGAGAAACTTTGATTACGATTTCATAAATTTTATCTGCCTGTTTTTGATAAATATTCTGTAATTCGAGCCGCTCTTCCTCCTGTTTTTTCTGTTCCTCAATATTTTTCATACTGCCAACCAGGCGAACAACCTGACCCTTTTCCAATACTTTCGTGACTGCAAATTCATACCACTGATAACTCTCTTTGCCGGTAGAATTCTCCTTTGTTAAAAAACGAATCTGTGAGGATGCCGAAATTTCATCCGTATATAAAAAGTCAAAAACACCCTTATCCTCCGGGTACAAAAGACCGGAATCATACATAATTTCATTCAGCGTTCCCTTACACTGTTTTTCTACGCATAAAGAAAATGTCATATGTTCGGAATCTTCATAAAACTGCATCTGTTTTTCCTTTACATCGTATTCAAACAGAAAGTGGGCATTAATCCCCGAAGCAATCATATAACGCTCTTTTTCCCGCTCTAAGCGGTACATCGTACGTTTCTGTTCCGTGACATCCAAAAGCGTACATAAATACTCGCATCCCTCTTCGCTTTCCTGATAATATCTGCCGACCATCCGGTACCATCTTGTATCCTGATAACGAGGATGCCTGGTACGAAAATCGTAATCAAGCGGTTCCTGTTTTCTTGCCTGCTCAATGATGTGGCTGCGAAGCCCCGGTAAATCCTGAGGATACGTATAAATACCGGAACTGCCAAGATACTGTTCCCTCGTTGTCCCCACCATTGTAAAATACTGGTGATTTGCCTCCATAATGTAGAAATTCGTATCGGTAACAAGAACGGTCATCACACCACCCGGAATGTTATCATAGGTCGTGTCTCTTTCCCTCATCGTTTTTTCTTCGCGTGAAACATCAACGACTAAAGAACGGATATTTTTTCTTCCGGTATCATCTTTTTCATAGCGTCCGTTTTCCCACACCCAGATAAGTGAACCGTCTTTCTTTCTCATGCGGTAACGGCACGTGTAACTGCCGCTCTGTTTCAGATTTTTTCGAATCTGATAACGAATTTCCTCATAATCCGGTGGATAAATCAAATCTCCCACTTTACCACAGCTGCGTATCATAAGTTCCGACTGCGTATAACCCATCATATTACAGAATCCCTCATCCACCTCATCAATGAGCATTTCATCATTTTCATAATGCGAAAGTCTTTCCCCAAAGTCTTTGAGTTCATGCATTCTGGCTAACTGCCACATTTCCTTTGTCATACATTCTCCTTCTTTCTCGCCACAACTACAAACCGCCCGTTTTCCGTATGATAAGCGCAAGTTACCAAAGTCAGAAGCTGCTCTCCGTAAGCCGGCGTTGCCCCATCTTTGTAAATTGATAATTTCTTACAATTTTTCACATAGGTTTCATACTGTTTTTTTGACAGTTTTCCTACATACCGGTAATACTTAAACACATCCTCATTTTCTTTATACACTTTCGAGCGAAATACTGCTACAACCTCATACTGCCGCTTCTCATAAAGCGTATCAAACTCAATCGTTTTATGTTTTTTATAAAAATCTGCCTTTTCAAAATCCTCCAAATGCGCAAACATCAAACCGCTTTTCATGTGATGACCGTAAACCATCAAATTTCCTTTTAACTCATCAATGTCACACTTAGCATCTAAAAACGGTAGTCCGTTCACATCGGATTTTTTCTCAAAATTGCGATGTAAATAATATTCCGAATCTTTTTTCGTCTGCATAACCGGATAATCAATTTTTGTATTTTTCACCGTTACCCAGCCGATTAAATCTGAATTTTTCTTATAAAGCTTACGGTATCCCTTTTGAATCGACCGTCCGGTTTCGGATTTCACTTCTGTTTCTTCTTCGGTGTCCGAAAAAGCCTCCTGCCTAATCTGCTGCAATTGTGATAATTCGTTTTCTGTTTGTTTCGCCATCCAGAAATAGTGAAATAAATAACCACCACTTGCCAAAAAAGCGATTATTAGCAGAATCAAAAGAATTGTCGATAAGGTTCTTTTTTTCTTCATAATTGGTCTCCTTTATGTAACTAGTTTACAACTTTCTTTTATCATTTTACCATAGAGACCACTACATATTCAATCCTATTTCTGCAATCCCCTCTTTCCAAGAACATGTCTTTCGATAACAGAAAAAATACATTTATCAATCACAATTCCAACCACTACAATGACAATCATGACAAGCATAACCTGATTAATATCTGCAAGATCGCGTCCCATAATAAGCGTCTGTCCAAGCCCAATTGAAGTCGTCATAACCTCTCCAGCCATCAATGCACGCCACGCAAAAGACCATCCCTGTTTAAGTCCTGCAATCATCTCGGGTAAACAAGCATGAAACAAAACATAACAATACATCTGACGTCTACTCGCTCCCATTGTAAGTGCCGCTCTCGTGTAAATAACCGGAATATTCTTGATTGCATTATCAACTGAAATTGCAATACCAAACGCCGATCCCATCACAACAACAAAAAGGATAGCTTGTGTCGAAAGGCCAAACCAAAGGATTGAAAACGGTACCCAGCACACACTGGGCAGTGTCTGTATACCAAGAATAATGGGCTTCATGTTTCTTTGCAAATATTTGAAATGATAAAGAGACACCCCCAGTGCCACACCAATAAGAACGGCGATTGCATAGCCGAGGATTCCACGAAACAGTGAATTTAATGTCGCCTGCAAAAGACTTCCATCCTGCATAAGTTCCAAAAAACACCTGCCCACACCGAGCGGAGATGGCACCGAGTAGGATTTAAAAATTTCAAGCACATCGACACCTATCCAGTACGTTCCCTGCCATAAAAAAAGCAAAATCAAAAAAAATAATATCATTCCCATAAACTACATCTCCTTATTTTCTCTATTGGTCGCTCCTTGCACGGCATCCAGAATACTATGACGCAGCTCAACAAACGCCGGATCATATACATGACGTGGCCGCTCCAAGGAAATCGGAAGAATCTCTGATACCATTCCGCATTCGGGCGCCAAAACGACAACTCGATCTGCCAGGTATACTGCCTCTTCTGCGCTATGCGTAATAAATAAAATTGTTTTTTTCGTTTCCATCCAAATCCGCTGCAATTCTTCACGTAGACAATTAGAAGTCTGTTTATCCAAGGCAGAAAAAGGTTCGTCCATCAAAAGAATCTCAGAATCAACAACAAGTGCGCGAGCCAAAGCCACACGCTGGCGCATTCCACCGGAAATCTCATGGACTCGATAATCCTCGTACCCTTGAAGGTGTACCATTTTCAAATAGTAATCCGATTTTTCCTGACGTTTTTCTTTCGATACTCCTGCTAATTTCATACCAAATTCCACATTTTCTCTCACGGTAAGCCACGGATACAAAGCGTGTTCCTGAAACATGACAGTCCTCTCCACTCCCGGACCATTCACTTCCTTTCCATCGAGCAAAATTCTTCCAGAAGAAGGAGTCAAAAGACCAGCTGCAAGATTTAACAACGTACTCTTTCCACATCCGGATTTGCCAACAATACATACAAACTCCCCGGTCTGTATCTCCAGATTAATCCGTTGCAGCGTTGATTCATTCTGATTCAAAAATTGTTTCGACACATTTTCAAAAACAAATGACATTACCTTTTTTCCTCCTCTTTTCTAACCGCGTATAACTGACTATCAACAGGTAGTTCCTTGATAAATCCCTGTTCCTTACTAATGTTTGCAAACCCCTGAATTGCTTCTTTTCGATAATCTGTCTGAAACAAAATGCGATCAAACGCGTCTGCAATAATGTTTTCTCCAAGAGACTTTCCGGTGGTTTGTTTCAGCTCAGCATTAATCTTTTTTTGCACCTGTTGCGGCTTCTCATAAATCTCTTTCGTTGCCGCTTCATGCTCCCTTAAAAATTTCTCAACAAGATCCGGATTCTTTTCCATAAACTCCTTGCGGACTACCACAACAGCAACATCATACTGTCCTTTCAAATAAATCTCATCATAGTTAAGAACCATCTTTGCTCCCTGTTCTAAAAGTGTTGCCCCCCACGGTTCCGGAACCAGTGCAGCATCAACATCTCCCCGTGCCATCGCATTGGCAACATCGGCATTCGCAACAGCACTAACCGTCACATTACCACCTTCTGTAACAGGCTTCAAACCGGAATCTTCCAAAAGTTTTAATAAACTCAAATGCTGCGTGTTACCAATCTGTGGGATTGCCACTGTTTTTCCGGCAAGATCTTTGACACCAGATATTTGTGCCCCCTCGCGCCGAATCAAAATAGCACCACCTTTTGCTGCGCCAGAGAGAATCTGCACATCACCATTAGACTTAACATTCGCACTAATTGCGGGTACAGGTCCAATGTAACCGATATCGATATCTCCGGCAAACAGAGCTTCTACCTCTGCCGGTCCGGCATTAAAGGCTGTCCATTTAACATTGATATCCTTCCCAAAAGTATTCTCAAGACTTTTCTCTGACTTCATCAAAAGAGCCTGCGCATGCGTCACATTATTAAAATATCCCACCTTAATTGAATTTACCTCATCCTTACTAGTACCGCATCCGCTAATTGCAAAAAGTGTCGACAACGCAATTCCAGCTAATATCATTTTTTTAATTTTTTTCATGTTCCACATTCTCCTTTTGTTTTTTTATATTAAATAGTGTATATTTTTTTATCTTGACAAAAAACTCCCTTATTTGAAATCGTTTTCGTTATTTTTTTGCCATGATTTTGGGCTATGATTCCATATATTTACAACGAAACAAATCGTTATATATGAAAACGGTTTCAAATTATTCAAAAGGAAAGGAGACACTATGTCAATAAAAAAAATTGCTGAATTAGCTAATACATCACCAGCCACTGTTTCTCGTGTTCTTAATGACCCAGAGCACATCTGTCATGACCCGGAACTTGCAAAACGAATATGGGAAATTGCAGGCAGACTTAATTATCTGCCTAACTCAGCTGCTCGTGAACTTCGCAAAGGAAAACCTCAACTAGCCACTTCCCTTACCATTGATTTATTTCTTACACGTTTTGATTCACTAGATATAGACCCTTTTTTTTATGAATTATTTCAATTTCTCCAGGATGTAATACAGAAAAACCGATGCCTGCTTGGTAATATTCTCAGCACTGCTGATATTATGAAGCTCGAATCAAATTCAACACCAGGTATTGTCCCTTACAAAACCACAGAACATCTACTTCACGAAAAAACAAACCATTGTCCCGCCTTTATTCCACGGAAAGAAAACACAGGGCTCATTATTCTTGGAAAATGCTCACCTGAACTTATCCCTGCATTAAAAAAAAGATATGCCTATGTTGTCGGAATTGATCGAAACCCAAGCAACTACTTCTATGACGAAGTAATCTGCAGCGGAGAGGCAGCTGCAAAGATGGCTGTGGAACGACTTATTACCCTAGGTCACAAAAAAATCGCCTATATCGGCGATTGTACTTATGAGTCACGTTATGTTGGCTATTATCAAACATTACTAACACACCACATTCCCTTTGATTATCGCCATGTGCACCCAAGCAGTCAAACGGAAGAAGAGGGAGCCCGCATCATGAACGACATCCTCAAAGAAGAGGATCCTCCTACCGCTATTTTCTGTGCCAATGATTGTACAGCACTTGGTGTACTCCGCTCATTAAATAAGTGCCGAAGAAAAAATTATCTTCCTTCTGTTATCGCAATTGATAACATTCGGAAGTCTGCCAAAACATCGCCGATGCTGACCACCATAGATATTCCAAAACAAGAACTTGCCCACTTCGCACTTCTTCTGCTGCTTGACCAGCAAAAGAAGGCTCACAAAGAATGTGTTCGAATTGAGCTTCCCTGTCGGCTGATAGAACGTGAAAGTTGTACCTATGCCCCTTGCTGAGAATCAATTCAAATCATTTTTCTCATCGGCGTAAAACGAATCCCATCCGCCTTTTGTTCCTTATCCAAAGGGACAAAACCGTTTTTTTCATAAAAGCCCACAGCATACGGCGAAGCATTTACCGTAACCGCACGAATTTTAGGATTCTGAGCTAATACCTCATTTTCCACTACTTTCATCAGCTTCGTTGCCACTCCCAGATGATGAAATTTCCCCCTCACAAACAAAAGACTAATGTGCTGTCCTGTGCGCAGGGCAATTACTCCAATCAAATATTGATTGAGATAGCACCCATAAAATTTCATTTCGCCTTGATTGACTTTTTCCACCATATTATGATACTCAATAAAATGGCGGAAAGTCTGAATCCCCATTTCTTCATAATCCGGCACCTCAAATTCTTCAAAGACTTCCCAGATAAGTTCCAATGCCGGTCTTAGTTTCTCCGGCACAATTTTACAAATCTGCATATTTTTTCCCTTTCAAAAAAACTTCATCTTAAGTATAAAGAAATTCATTGCCTGTGTCAAAGTTTTTTGCTATCCTTATACATAGATAATTAACCCACATTCAAAACGACTTTTTAGGAGGATAACCTTTATGAAACAGCTTTTTAACAACGACTGGTTTTTCCACAGAGAACCACTGGAAACGACCATCGATACATTCTTTAATACAAAGGACTGGGAGCCGGTTGACATCCCGCATGACTGGATGATTTACGACAGCAAAGATTTGTACGCTCAGGGAGTCAGCTGCTACAAAAAAACTTTCACTGTACCTACACTTGGTTTAGACCGTCTGTCCATACTGTTTGAAGGCGTATACATGGATAATGAAATCTATCTGAATGGAGAGAAAATTTTCACATGGCCTTACGGCTACTCTCAATTTGAAATTGATTTGACTTCCTATGTCAAAGAAGGTGAGAATACCATCTGGGTAAAAAACACCTATGAACTTCCAAACAGCCGCTGGTATCCGGGCTCCGGCATTTACCGAAACGTCTGGCTTGTAAGACGTCCTGCCGTTCATTTCACAACAGATGGCGGTTATCTGTCAGCAAAAAAAGAGGGGGATGCTTTTATTCTGCATGCCGACTACGAGATTCAAAACGATACCGATTCTGCCTGCGAGGTTACTCTTTGCCACACAGTACTTGCACCGGATGGTAAAGTAGCCGGTACAAGCAAAGAAACTCTTACCATTCCTTGCGGCCTTACCGTAAACAAACAGACAATGACTTTTGAAGCCCCACTTCTTTGGGATATTGAGTCACCGAATTTGTACACCGTACATAGTGAAATTATAAAAGACGAAACTGCCATTGATTCCAGTGATGAACGCTTTGGTTTCCGGACAATTGCCTTTGACCCGGATAAAGGTTTCTTTTTGAATGGCAGAAATGTAAAAATCAACGGTTCCTGTGAACATCATACACTCGGTGCACTCGGTGCTGCCATAAACCGCGAGGCTGTCAGACGCCAGCTTACAATTATGCAGAAAATGGGTGTTAATGCCATCCGCAGTGCACATAATATGCCGGCACCGGAACTGATGGAATTATGTGATGAAATGGGTCTTCTTTTGTACACGGAAAGTTTTGATATGTGGGAACACTGCAAGACCGATTACGATTACGGAAATTATTTTAAAGACTGGTGGAAAACCGATTTGACAAGCTGGGTACGTCAAGACAGAAACCACCCATCCGTCTTTATCTGGGGCATCGGAAACGAAATCCACGACATCAATTTTGACCGTGGATTAGAAGTAACAAAAATGTTACGGGATGCTGTCAAAGAACTTGACTACTACGGCAATGCCGTTATTGGCATGGGTTCTAATATCATGGGCGGTGAGGGAGCTCAGAAATGTGCTGCTGAAGTTGATTTGGTCGGTTACAATTATATGGAACATCTGTATGATGAACACCACGAAAAATATCCGGACTGGTGCATTTTCGGAAGTGAAACTTCTTCCACTCTGCAAAGCCGCGGTATTTACCATTTCCCACTGACAAACCGTTTATTAACTTACGATGACGGACAATGCTCTTCCCTTGGCAACTGTACCACAAACTGGGGCGCTAAAAATACAGACGTCGTTGTATCTGCCCACCGTGACCGTGATTACTGTTTCGGTCAGTTTATCTGGAGCGGTTTTGACTATATCGGCGAGCCGACACCATATTTTACGAAAAATTCGTATTTCGGTCAAGTTGACACCGCCGGTTTTCCAAAGGACAGCTACTATCATTACATGGCAGAATGGACGGACTACAAGACAAATCCGATGGTTCATCTCCTGCCTTACTGGGATTTTAATATCGGTCAGAAAATTGATGTCCGTGCCTTTTCCAATGCGCCAAAAGTCGAATTATTCTTTAACGGTAAATCCCTTGGTGCACAGACAATTGACCACAAAAAAGGCACTCACTTAGCCTGCGACTGGCAGATTGCCTTTGAGCCGGGTGAGCTAAAAGCAGTTGCTTACGATGAAAACGACACGGTAATTGCAGAAGCTGTCCAAAAATCTTTTGGCGATGCAAAAAAAATCGTATGTAAGCCGGACAAAGAACAGCTTTTGGCAAATGGCGAGGACCTTTTATTTGTCGAGATTAACACTCTCGATGAAAACGATACCTTTGTTGCAAACAGCCGCAGCCGTGTTCAGGTTCACGTCAGCGGTGCCGGACGTTTAATCGGGCTGGACAACGGTGACAGCACCGACTTTGATTCCTACAAAGGAACGAGCCGCCGCTTATTCAGCGGTCGTCTTCTGGCAATTATCGCTGCCAAAGACACACCGGGAACCATTGATATCGAAGTCACTTCCAAAGGACTTACTGCTGCCACCCTTTCGATTCCTGCCCTTTCTTGTGATGTCCGTGATGGTATTTCCTGCTTCATGGAAAATAAAGAATCCGCAGAAGATTTAACCGATGAAATTCCGGTTCGCAAAATTGAATTGACAAACCACGGCACCAATCATTTCGACGAAAATGTGACAGAAACTACCGTTACCGCAAAAATTCTTCCTGCGGATGCAACCTACCGGGAAATTGAATTTAAGGCGGTTACACTTGATGGTGTCGAAAGCAATAGTGTGAAAATCGAGACAAACGGAACCGAGGCAACCATCCACGCATTAGGCGATGGTGAATTCCGCCTGTGTTGCAGCTGTAAAAACGGACGCGATGTGATGGAAGTAATGTCCGAGCTGGAATTTTGTGTGACAGGCCTCGGCGAGGCAACTTTAAATCCATATAAAATGGTAAACGGCATCGATTATAAAGACTGCACAAACGAAGCTAAATTAAGTTTTCAGGGCGGTGTCTATATCACCGCTGAGGAACGCACCCGCTTCCTCTTTGAAAATGTGGACTTTGGCGAATATGGCTCGGATGAGATTCACATTCCGATTTTCTCATTTGAAGATGAGCTGCCAATTGAAATCTGGCTTGGTGACTCTGAAAAAGACGGCAAATGCCTTGTCAAAGACAAGTATCAGGCAAAGAGCTGGTATAACCACTATCAGGAAAATGTTTACACTCTGCCGGAGCGAATCCGCGGTGTACAAAGCATTTCCATCGTGGTATACCCAAGCATCAAACTTTCCTTACAGGGCTTTTACTGCAAGACATTGAGCAAAGCCTACGGAAAAGTATACGCCATCGAAAACAATACGATTTCCGGTGATATGTTTACCGTTTTAGAAAAACAAATTACTGACATTGGAAATAATGTTACACTCGAATTTGAGCATATGGATTTTGGTGAAGAAGGACCATCAAAAATTACAATCTGCGGTCACTCACCAATTCCTGTCAACACGATTCACATCCGCTTCTTTGCAGAAGACGGCAGAGAGATCAATCACATGGCAGAATTTACGCAGAGTGATGATTACAAAGAAGTCACTTTCCCAATTAGCGGCTTTACCGGATACGGAAAAGTAAACTTTATCTTTATGCCGGGTAGTAAATTTGACTTTGACTGGTTTAAGTTTGAGGCATAGAAAGTAGAAAAAAGAAGTTCATTCGTGAGAGACGAGATAACGCTTCCGCGTTATAGTCTCTCGCGAATGAACTTCTTTTTTAACCCATAATTGGAATCAAGAACAGCCATGCCAATCCATAATACGTGACCACAGCCACCAAATCATTTACCGTTGTAATCAATGGGCCGGATGCAACTGCCGGATCAATTTTAATTTTTGCAAAAAACAGTGGCACTAATGTTCCTACCAGACTTGAAATTACCATTGCTAAAAGCAGTGACACGCCAACACAGCCGGACACCAAAAATGCCGTCGGAAGGGCATAGCCCTTTAAGCCGAAAATATACAGTCCCAAAAAGACAAATGCCAGTCCGCCCAAAAGCAGCCCATTGCAGAAGCCAACTTTCATTTCTTTCAGCACAAGCCGAAGTTTTGCTTTTGCATTCAATTCATCATCCATCAGTACGCGAATCGTTACCGCCAGTGATTGTGTGCCGACATTTCCCGCCATATCTAATATAAGGGACTGGAAACAAATCACAATCGGAATTACTGCCACTACGGCCTCAAATGAACCAACCACGGTTGACACGCCCATTCCCAGTAGAAGCAGGATGATTAACCATGGTAGTCTTTTTTTCATACTTTCCTTTGTTGTCTCACGCAAGTCTTCCTCTGCTGTCAAACCGGCTAACTTCGCATAATCCTCACCCATCTCATCATCAACCGCCTCAATAACATCCTGAGCCGTCAAAATACCAATAATTTCTTTTTTATCATTTAATACCGGAAGCGAATCCTCAGCATAATCCTTGATTTTTTCAATGCAGTCGGATATCTTTTCACAGTCTAACAAATACGGATATGAATAACTAATGAGATCATCCAAATCATCATTTTCTCTGGCAATAATTAAATCCTTTAAATCAATCGCACCACTGAATTTATTATTCTCATCCACAACATAAAGCGTTGAAATATTGTCGTTTTCACCTGCCTGTACAATCAGCTCACGCATAGCCTGGCGAATATTCAATGTCTTTTTCATACAGATATAATTGGTCGTCATAAGACTACCAATTTCCTCTTCATCATACGAATGAATCAACTGAATATCTGCCTTGACATCCTCGTGCAGAATCGGACGCAGTTTTTCCTTTACACTCTCATCAATTTCCTCCAGCAAATCAACTGCGTCATCAGAATCCATTTCATTGATAACTGCCGCCAGTTTATCAATCCCGATTTCCTCAATATAATCTTCCGGTTCTTCAATAAAAGTAAAAATTTCAGATACCCATTCAGGATCTAATATATTATATAAATGGATTCTTTCTTCTTTTGTAAGCGCTTCTAAACTTCTTGCAATATCATTGTCATGGTAGTCATGTAATTTCTCAATAATTTCTTCATCGGACAGACCACTTCTTATAATTGATACAATTTCATCGGTAAACTGTGGTTCTTTTAAGATTTCTTCCTCCATCATTCATCCTCCTTCCGTCCGGGAACTGCCTCCATATCAAACATCGAAAGAGCCACATTTACTTTATCCATCCGTACAGTCTCTTTTCCCTGTTCCAATTCTCTAACAAAACGAAGCCCCAGTCCTGAACGCATAGCAAATTCCTCCTGCGTAAGTCCTGCGGCTTTTCGATTTATCTTTATAAATTCGGCAATCTTATTCATAATTATTGCCCCTTTCCCATCATTTATACGCATCATTTTACACCCTTTCGGGTATAATGTCAAGTTTCCTTCATTATATTATACCCGAAAGGGTATGATATATGTCTCACACCAAAACATGCTCCACAAGCACCTCATGAATCTCATTTTCCCCATACCCATTTTCTGCTGCCTCGGATGCTAAAACGCCAATCTTTACATAACGTTCGTTGTGTCCAATCAGATACTCTTTTCCATCATAGGAAACAACTTCTTCAAACAGTACTTTCTCCTGTTTTGAAAGAAAGGCATCCGCATAAGTTTTCTGATATTCCTTCGTGTCCTGAATCAGTAAATCACTTCTGTGTTTCTTCACCTGTGAGTCAACCTGATCTGTCATTGCCGCAGCTTTTGTTCCTCTGCGCGGCGAATAAGGGAAAATGTGCAAATCGGAAAAAGCAATTTCCCTCAGAAAATTTCTTGTAATCAAAAATTCTTCCTCGGTTTCTCCCGGAAATCCCGTTATGACATCCGTGGTAATCGCCGGATAATCAAAATATTTTCGCAGAATTTCCACTTTTTCCTTATACTCTGCACTTGTATAATGCCGGTTCATCCGCTTTAATACCGTATCACATCCGCTCTGCAGGGATAAGTGGAAATGCGGGCACACTTTTTTTATTGCCGAAAGTTCTTTTGCAAAAGATTCCGTAATAATTCTTGGTTCGAGTGAGCCAAGCCGGATTCTCTCAACCCCCTCAATTTCTGCGACTTTTGAAATCACAGCCAAAAGTGGTTTACCTTCAAGGGAGACAAAATTTAATGCATCCGAAAAATCCACGCCATAAGAAGACAGATGAATCCCGGTAAGAACAACTTCTTTATAGCCCTGCTTCGCCAACGATTCTACATGAGAAATAATCTCATCTTCCGGCATGCTGACTAACTTACCTTTGCCTCTGACATAAGGAATCATACAATAAGTACAAAACTGATTGCATCCATCCTGAATTTTCAGATATGCTCTTGTTCTCTCATGCTCCACATGACGGCTTCCCATCGTCTGTGTTTCTTTCGGCGTCAAATGAAATTGTTCCACAAAACGCTCTGCCATATGCTCTTTTTCCCGATTTGAGAAAAAGGCATCAACAGCCGAATCCTCTTCAAGTTTTGCCTCTCCGCTCTCAACATAGCAGCCAACTGCCACTACTAAACTATCCGGATTTTTCTTTTTCGCACGGTGTAACATCTGCCTGGATTTCCGGTCAGCCATATTCGTCACCGTACACGTATTTACAATATAAACATCCGCTTTTTCCTGAAAATCTACTACATCAAAGCCAAGAGACTGAAACTGTTCCATCATTTGCTCCGTTTCATAAAAATTTACTTTACAGCCAAGTGTCAAAAAAGCAACTTTCATTTTATTCTTTTCCTTCCATAGCATTTTGCACAAAAAACAATTTTTTTTTGAAAAGACCTCGTTTATTTTTTATATTGACATACTTCTCTAATCATACTAATATAATACGTGAAGAGAGGAAAATCTCTTAACACAAAATAAGGAGGTAATATAGTATGAAAACAGTTAAAATTTCTTTAAACTCAATCGACAAAGTAAAAGCTTTTGTCAACGAAGTAACAAAGTACGATGCAGAGTTTGACTTAGTATCCGGAAGATACGTTATTGATGCAAAATCCATCATGGGTATTTTCAGCTTGGATTTGTCAAAACCAATCGACCTCAATATTCACAGCGAGAACAACATTGATGAAATTCTTGCTAAACTTGACGAGTTCATCGTTAAATAAAAAATATAATATTGGGTTTGTTACTTAGCATGGGGCGGCATGATGGCCGCTTCTTTTTTTGTCTCAAAACGACGCACCGCCCCACAAAATTTTATTCTGGTTTCACACAGATTACTTCACGTTCTTCAATCGCTTTCTTTACCATTTCATCGATTTTTTCCGCTAAGTTTTTCTCGGACTCTTCCATTTTTGCAATGTCCGGTTTCGTCACCGGATGCTTTGCCACAAAAATCGTACAGCAGTCTTCAAACGGCTGAATCGACGTCTCAAAAGTATCAATCTTTTCCGCAATCTCAATAATTTCATTTTTATCAAAAGCAATTACAGGACGGAATACAGGCATATTACATACCGCATCCGTTGCCGCTAAACTCTGCATTGTCTGGCTCGCCACCTGTCCGACACTTTCGCCGGTAATCAGCGATAAGCAGTGACGTTCTCTCGCAATTTTTTCTGCAATCCGCATCATGTATCTGCGCATAATAATTGTCAATTCATCGTGCGGACATTTATCATAAATATACAGCTGAATATCTGTAAAATTCACAATATGGAGATTGATATTACCCGCATACTCGGAAACAAGACGCGCTAAATCTACAACCTTTTGTTTGGCACGCTCACTTGTATATGGCGGTGCATGAAAATAAACTGCTTCAATTTTCACGCCACGTTTTGCCATCATATAGCCGGCAACCGGACTGTCAATACCTCCGGATAAAAGCAGCATTGAGCGGTCACTTGTACCAACCGGCATACCGCCGGGTCCTTTGATACTTGTCACATACACATAAGCACGTTTGCGGATTTCAATATACACTTTAATTTCCGGATGGTGCACATCAACCGACGCATTTGGCATATTTTCAATGATATACTCACCAGCCTGCATGCAGATATCCGGGCTTTTCATCTCATATTTTTTATCGCTTCGTTTGGCAAATACTTTGAATGTGAATGGCCGGTCACCCAGTTCTTCTTTCATATGAGTCACCAGTTCCTCACATACATGGGAAAATGTTTTATCCTCCACTAGAACAACCGGACAGATATGAGCAATACCAAAAACATGGCTCAGCCCTTCCATCACTTCTTCCTTGTCAAAATCATCCGAAAGAGCCTCCACGTAGACGCGTCCCTGCTCCTTCTCTACCATAAATTCACCCACACAGCGGTCCAAACGCTCACGCACACGGCGAACCAATGCATTTTCAAATACATAACGGTTTTTTCCTTTAATTCCGATTTCTGCATATTTAATCAAAAAAGCTCGTACCATTTTTCTCTCCTTCTATCGTCTTGTATACCGTGCTAACACCGGTACCAATTGTTTTAATTCCGTAATTGTCTGTTTTAACTGCTCAATCTGTGTCTCCACGGAAAAACTAAACCGCAGCGTACAGTCAAGCCGCTCATTTGCAACGCCAATCGCTTTCAGCGTTCCACTGATTCCCGGATGATTTGAGGAACAGGCGGACCCGGAAGAAACATAAATTTCTTTTTCCTCAAGGGCATGCAAAAGCACCTCGCTTCGGACACCGTCAAAACTCACACTCACAATATGAGGTGCCGTCTCTTCTACCGCAGAAACATCACAGGCATTTACAACCGCCCCGTCAACTTCTCCGATATGGGAAACAAAATACTGTTTCAATTCATACAAGTGCTTTCTATTTTCCTCCAGATTTGCATACATTTTTTCTGCCGCCAGAGAAAGCCCGGCAATCCCCGGTACATTTTCCGTTCCGGAACGCATCCCCTGCTGCTGCCCGCCGCCATGAATATAGGGATGAATTTTAACCTTATCCCCAACATATAAAAATCCGGTTCCTTTCGGTCCATGAATTTTATGACCACTGACACTCAGCAAATCAATTCCCATTCGTTTTGGATAAATATTCATTTTCCCATATGCCTGAATCGCATCTACATGGAAAATAATATCCTTGTTAAATGCTTTTACAATTTTAGAAAATTTCTCGACATCCAAAATCGCACCAACTTCGTTATTCACAAGCATCGTAGAGACTAAAATCGTATCCTTACGCAATGCATTCTCAAGCGTTTCCTCACTCACATGCCCCATTGAATCCACGGGAAGGTAAGTGACTTCATAACCCATTTTTTCTAAATATAACAGCGGCTCATAAACAGCCGCATGCTCAAAACAGGTTGTGATAATGTGCTTGCCTGCACGGGCATTTGCAAGTGCTGAACCAATCAGCGCCATGTTATTACTCTCCGTACCGCCGCTTGTAAAAACAATGTTTTTCGCCGCACACTTTAACGTTTTAGCAATCTGTTCTCTCGCCTGTCTCACATAACGCTCTGCGATAACACCTTTCATGTGAAGGGATGATGGATTTCCAAAGTCCTCGTACATCACCCGCGTCACCAAGTCACAGACCTCTGAAAATGGTCTCGTCGTCGCCGCATTATCCAAATAACATTCCATTTATTCTTCCTCATTTCTTCCTTCGATTAAAAACATAAGAATCGACAACGCTGCTAACCCTGCCGTTTCCGTCCGCAAAATTCGCTTACCAAGGGAAATCGGTTTAATCCCTTGTGCCACTGCCGCGTCCACTTCCCCGCGTTCAAAACCGCCTTCCGGTCCGATAAAAATGCCAATCCGACCGCCTCTTTTTATTTGAGAGGCCTCCGTAAAGGAAAGAACTGACTCTTTCATGCCCTCGCACAATTCGTAAGGAATCATCACATAATCCATTTCATTTGCCATAGAAAGTGCTTCCGAAAAACTTTTCACCGCCGTCACTTCCGGTAAAACACCTCTACCGCTTTGCTTTGCGGCCGATTCAGCAATCGTACGCCATCTTGTCACTTTCTTTTCTTCTTTTTTGGCGTCCAGTTTTACCACGCATCGTTTTGTTTTCACCGGCACAATGGATGCTGCTCCCAATTCCACTGCCTTTTGAATCACGAGTTCCATTTTATCTTTTTTCGGCAGTGCCTGAAACAAGGTAATTTTCACCGGAAGTTCTGAAACCGCCGGTTTCTCATCCCGAATCAAAAGACTTATCTCGCTATCGGAAACCGCCAGAATCTCGCACTCATAATCCACACCTTTCCCACAGGAAACCATTATCTTTTCCCCTTTTGTCATCCTGAGAACATTGCGGATATGGTTTACATCATCCCCATGTATCACAATTTCATTTTCCGTGCGGTTTTCCTCCGGTACAAAAAAACGGTGCATCCTTCTCTTCCTTTCCTTCAACATACGAACGGCACAAACAGCGTCCTTCCTGTCTGTGCCGCACGGTTGTATTCGTTTATTCTTTTTCGTTAAATCAACGTGCCAAACATCGTATATGTCGACTTGCCCTGATTCAATGCAATCTGGTTTGTACTCTGATTGTACAGTGTCGATGCTTTCTGTGCCACGCGGTCAGCAAGTGAACCGCTGCCTGAAAACAGTGCCTTCAAATCACTCATATTTGCTGCCTTGAATTTCGTCTCATCCAAAGACAATGTATTATCGTCATTGATTGTAATTCCAACTTTATTCAAAAGTCCCTGACTCAGATTCATCTGTTCCGTTCCCCATACAGCCGTCTGCAAAATACTATATGAGTTCATACTTTTTGTTGTGCCAAGTACACTGTTGTACTGGCTCACAAAGTTCTTCGCCTTATCTAATAAATCTTCTGCTTTTGTATTATCACCATAAGAAGCATTTTTTAAATCATTTGCTGCCTGATACAGCTTCTGTGACGAACTCTTTAAACCAGACAACTTTGTGCCACTGTCTGCCGTACCGGAATTTTTAATCGTCTCCGCAGAATCACTGCTCTTCAGTTTTGCCACATAAGCTTTCATCGCTTTTTTGTAAGCACCTTTTTGAATCATCTGCAAGTCGCCAATCGATGACAAAAGTGAGCCACCACTTGTGCTGCTCGTTCCAAAAAATGTGTCTACAAATGAACTTGCTCCATATGTTCCTAATCCATACATATTATTCATAACATTCACTCCTTTGATTACTGCACCGGTACTCCGTTACCTTAACTCTGCGACAATCCTATCGCAGTTTCATCCACTATCTTTAGTATAGCAGAAAATGGGTATGTGTCAAGTCGTTGGCACTTTTTGATTTCCGTAATTCAGGAGAAAAGTCAAAGAAACTGGCAACGAATATTTGACGCAAACAAAACCAGCCAAACTCAGTTTATCCTTATCTTATAAATGCGTCCTAGAACACTTTCCTGTATACGGTTGTTACCACATCTAATAACGATACACGGCCTCTAATTAAGGCTATCCCCCAACTGCTTCACTTTGTCGGCAAAAATGTAAAACAGATCAATATATTTCTTAACAATTGCGTCACAATGCGTTTTCACAATTTCGCAATCATAATCATGAGTAAGTTCATTCCTCACTTTTAGCATTTCCATCCATGCCTCATCAGAAATCAAATTTGCTTTGAATGCCTCTCGCAACACTTCCCTTGGGGAACCGGTAACAAAACCTGTTATTGCATAATACTGCACCAAAATATCCTTCATCACTTTCCACGCCAGGTCAAATGTAATGCTAAACTTAGCACTCGTTCCACTCAGCACAAATGAATCAGAAAAGTCTCTGTTCTTTGCCTCCGATAATGCATCCAGCGAATTACAAAATGATGTAAACCGGCGATTAAATTTTTCGTCCATACTGTCTGATATCCTCCAATAACAACTGATTTTTACAAGTATCCATATTTACCATATCGACGCTGTATAATGTTGGCAGATTTTCCACTTCTTCGACAAGTGCATCAAAATCTTTGACACCGGTTACTGCAATGTCAATGTCGCTTCGTTCCCTCGCAGTTTCCTTTGCTCTTGAACCATATAATATAACTTCTTTTGCTCCAAAATCCCGACAAAGATTTGCCGTTTCTCTGATTACCTGCTCTGCTTTCAAAAGTATCACCTGCCTCTTTCCTATACTAGCATTTTGTGAAGGAACTGGCAACTTCCTTATCCTCATCCTCTTTTTCTTTTGCCACATCAGCAATCTTTTGATTTAGTGTTCCCAAAGTATTCATCTGGGATGCAGATGCTGACAATTTCTTCTGCTCCAGTTTTTCAAGCTCTTCTTGTTTCTTTTTAACGCTGCTGCTCTTTCTGCTTTCTGGCAATCTCGTTTTTAATATTTATGCTAAAAGAATCCATCTTCTGTGCCATTTTAATTCCAGCTGTCTTGGAACCAGCTCCGCTCAGTCCATTTACCTGCATTTTTCATCTCCTCCTGTTAATCGAAATTGAATCCCCATAAATCGGTTTTGTAAATACGCCCGGCACGCTTTTCCTTTTTTCTTTGCCAGTTTCTTTTCTAAAATTTCATTTGTATGGTCTGACATTTTCTTCAAAAAGGAACTCTTATCTGAATTTTTTGTAATAACCCAGCCGCCCCAGTTTCCATTTTCGTCGCAAAACCAGCCGTCGCTTACCACTTCCCGCCCCTGTGCTTTCATCTGTGCCTTAAACTGTTTGGAGCAATTCGTTAAAAACTTAACATCCTTTTCAAAGGTCATTCTCGCCTCTTCATCAGTTCCCAGTTTGTCTAAATATTTCGGATGAATTACAAAATTCACATCCGATGAATTGCCATATGTCTGCCCGTAACCTACAGTTCCCACAAAAAACTTAGTTCCACTATTTCGCTTTTCCACTTCCTGTATAAAATCAAGACCGGATGAAGCAGCATCCGATATACTTTTCTCATAACTCACACCACCATTATTAACCACCGTCCGAGACGATGGTTTCGAATCCGATGCCTTCATCCCAACTGTCTCTTGATTTTTCACCGGATAGAAATAACCATTCCCAATTCCATTTACTGCCATAATGCCATCCTCCTTGAAGTATTACTCGTTTGAACTCCATTTCAAACATACTTTATAGTGTAAATATCGGCATTATTAATAAAAAACTTAAATCAAAAACATCCACGCCAGCATAGAAACCATGACCGCAATATGGCAAGTGCGAACATAATTCGAATGATTAGTATTGTCATATTTTTGTCCTCGCACTTCCTTGTTGTTAGTTGTATCTAACTAATCATACCATTTTGCCTGTTCTTTAGCAACCTTTCTACAGTAAAATAATCCAATAGAAGCAGTTGTTTTTTTATCACGTGTCTGTTATAATATTTTCAGTGCTCGCACTGTGTGCGACCTTTTATAGTCTTGGTTATACGCATGGTAAGCATAATTCCAAGACACAAAAATAACCGCCCCTGTCTGACAAACTTTGGCGGTCATTTCTGACAAAATTATCAGGCTATCCGCATAAGCGGTAGCACTCATTATTTAATATCATAATATCATTGAATAGTTTTTATGTCAATAAAATAAAAAATCCGGCCGCGTCTCTGTCGCGTCTCAATCCTGCTCCACAACACTCTACATATACCTCTCCTCAAACTCACTCACCGGAATCGGCTTTGAAAAATAATATCCCTGATAGATTCCGCATCCCATCTGCGAGAGTTTGACAACCTGTTCCTGTGTCTCCACGCCCTCTGTGATCACGGAAAGGCCAAGCATTTTACTAAGAGATATAATCATATTCAAAATCTTCATACTTCTTTCCAAATGTTCCGGTTTTGTTGTTCTTAAAAATCCCATATCAATTTTTAACACGTCAACATCCATATCTTTCAATGTATTAAGGGAAGAATAACCGCTTCCAAAATCATCAATTTCCACTTCGAAACCATATTTTCTAAACTGTTCGATGATTTCAATTTCTCCGGCAGTTCCCGTCATGATAGCCGTTTCTGTAATCTCCAGTTTCAAAGTTGATGGCACAATTTTATACTTTTCCACAAGAGATGTGATGGTCTTATAAACATCCATGTAACAAAAATCCTTTGTAGAAATATTTACGGATATATATAGATCATCCCTCCCGTCTTTTTGCCACTGTGCCAATTTTTCAACAGCAAGTTCCCATACAAACCGGTCAAGCCGGTAAATAAGTCCTGTCCGCTCAAAAATTTCAATAAAATCTCCCGGAAAAATCAATCCGCGTTTCGGATGCTGCCATCTTACAAGAGCCTCTGCCCCAATCATTTTTCCTTCCGATGTCATCTGGGGTTGTAAATACATGCAAAACTGCCTTTTGGCAATCGCTTCATCGAAATCCCCTACAAGCTGTTTTTCTTCAATTGTTTTATCCAATATAACATCACTATAATAGGCAATCGATTTGTCGTAGTTTTCATACAACGTTTTCATGGCAAGATTTGCTTTGTCACACATGATGGAAACATCCTCATCTCTGTCCGTAATTTCGTAAACACCAATATACATATACAAATGATATATATCATTATCAAACGCATGTCTCATTGTCTGTACCATATTCATAAAATTCTGCTCCAAAAATTGAGGTTTAGGAACACACATTGCAAACTTATCCCCACCAATTCTGCCATGGATAACACCTTCACTACATTGTTCCTTAAAAATGTCCGCCTGCATTTTTAGTACTTCATTTCCCTTTTCAATTCCAAAAAGATCATTAATCAATTTAAAATCCTTAATATTAGAACATACTAACAGCCAGTCCTCGTCTGTTTTTTCTTTTAAAACCTCTGCTACTTTTACTGAAAAATAATCTTTATTATATAATCCGGTAAGCGTATCATGCGTCGCCAAATATTTTTCTTTTTCATAGGCAAGACGTTTTTCTGTTGTATCAATGAGATTTAAGAAAAATCCTATGTATTCACCCTTCTTTGCAAATATCTTTCTATATTCTATATCAAAATAATGTATTTCATTGTCAATCGTCCTTTGGGCACTCCATTCCACGCAGTCCCGGTTGTCAAAATCATGTCCACACAGCCAATTCCGCACCTGCTCGGAAATCCCTGCAATATCATTTGACAAGTCATGAAATAAGCTGCGTGCATGATCATTTGCATAAACACATTCCTTATTAATGTCAAAACAGATTACCGCATTATTCATACCTGCTACCACAATGGACAATGTTTCATCAATCAACTCCCTTGGCGACCGATATAACGTCAAATAACAAATTAAAATGGATGCAAATACAAAAAACGGAAGAGAAATATCTAATGGAAATCCCGAAATATTACATACAATATTTAATATAACAATCACACAAAACACTCCAAAAATTGGAACATATTTCTTGCGGTAAAAATCCGATATTTGCACAATCTTTGTCAAAAAAGATGCAATAATGCAAAACATCAAACAATAGGAAAATCCATAATGAAGATAATAAAAAATCGTTTTATCACTAATATGATACATCTGAAAACTTATATAGTTTTCTGCTTTCAACGTAAATACATGATGAAAAAACACATTTAGAAGCAGTGAAATTCCATCCAAACCTGCAACAACAAAACAGCCTGTCCGAAACAAAGTCACTTCGCTAAAAACCCGGGTATACTGTTGTGAATACTGTAATATATAAATCAACAGCACGTCAAAAGAAAACAGATACAATCCTTCCATAACATACGAAAACAGTTGGTTGTCTGAAAGCACAAATACCCCATTACTAAGAATGGTGATAATCACAAGAACAAGACATTTTACAATAGAAGATGCCACTTCACTTTTTACTTTTCCAGCATATTTTATACAAATCAATATTGGAATTATCATTAACAGCAATACCAGTATATATACTTTGTCCATATAGGCGTCCTCCATTCAAATATAATCTATCCACTTTCATTATACAATGAAAAATATACTTGTCAAATGACCTTTCAAAGTTGTTTGTATCAAGTGTTTATCGACGCATTTTCATTCACACGGAAGTTCTACTTCAAACACAATTGTCTCATCCGCACTCTCTGCCCGTATCTGTCCGTAATGCATCTCCACAATCTGTCTGGCAATCGCTAAGCCAAGTCCTGAACCACCCGTTGCAGAAGACCTTGATGCGTCCACACGGAAAAACTGCTCAAAAATATGTTCCAATTTTTCTTTAGCAATCGTCCGCCCATGATTTTGTACACGAATCAAAACTTTGTGCTCTTTCGTCATCCGCTTCATTAACAAATGTATGACCGTATCCGGATAACTATAATTGACAGCATTGCGAAGCAGATTATCAAAGACGCGTTCCAATTTATCAGCATCTCCGGACAAAATAATATCTTTCTCAATCACAGATTCTACAGATAATCTCTTTTCCTGCAAAATCGGCTCAAACTCGCTAACAATCTGTTCCAGCATACGGCTGAAATGGATTGTCTCTTTTTCCAGCGTCATAACAGAAAGATTAAAACGCGTAATATCAAAAAATTCATTTATTAATTCTTCTAGTCTTTCTGCTTTATTGAGTGCAATTTCTGTATAACGTTCACGTAATTTTTCCGATATTTGCAGCTCATCCCGAAGCAATGACAAATATCCTATCACACTGGTAAGAGGTGTTTTTAGGTCGTGAGCCAGATATACAATCAAATCATTCTTTTTCTGCTCTGCCTCCTTCGCCGCCATCTCATTTCGCAGCGCCTGCTCCCGCACAAGATTCAACTCATTTTGCACGCCCTCCAAAGAACGTGGCATTTCCAATGGCTTTTCCGGCCAGGACACCATTTTCCCTGCGGCATCCACAATCTCATCTATTTGCCGGAATACACGATACAAATAATAGATTGTCACAATCAACCAGATTGCTCCGCCAATTGCTGCACAAACAGTAATGATATGCAGATTAAGCCAATGTAATAACGGCCAGTACGAATCCGACGGATACCATACTCTGACTGACAAAACAAGTTTTGATAATATAACAAATAATGCCAGACTACCGATACATACCCCCAGTGTAATGACATACTGCATCATAAGCTGTCTTGCCTTATGATTATGCTTTTCCCCTTGTTTTTTCTCTAACTTTGCATTCTTACTCAATGGTATAACCTACCCCCCAGACTGTTTTTATAAACTTTGGTTTTCGTGGCATCTCATGCATTTTATCCCGTATTCTGGCAATGTGTGCCATTACCGTATTGTTGTTGTCCAAATATTTTTCTTTCCATACCGCTTCAAACAACTCCTCAGAAGACACAACATTCCCCTGCCGCTTCGCCAAATACCAGACTATATCAAACTCCAAAGGCGTAAATGCAACTTCCTGTCCATTCAACGTACATTTATGGCTAGCCTTAGAAATATGCATACCCCGTATATCAATCTCTTCATCCTGCTCCCCTGCAAAACCTACTGTATTATATCGTGTATAACGTCGTAACTGCGTTTTCACACGAGCGGTAAGTTCCAACGGGTTAAATGGTTTTGTAATATAATCATCTGCTCCCACCGTCAATCCCATAATTTTATCTAAGTCCTCTACCTTCGCCGTCAGCATAATAATGGGAAAATAAAACTTCTGGCGAATCCTTCTGCAAAGTGCAAATCCATCCATGTCAGGAAGCATAATATCCAATACGGCGAGACTAATTGGTGTTGTCTCCAAACAATTAAGAGCATCCCCTGCATTATAAAACTTGTACACCGTATATCCCTCATTTTGTAAATACACCTCTACTAAATCTGCAATTTCCCTTTCATCATCTACCACCAGAATATTCTCAGCCATCTGCGTATTCACCTCTTCCATTTACTCATTTGAGGTCATTGTACTACAAACAAATAGCTTCTGCAAATGTCCTCACCGGCAATATGCCCACAAATTTTTTATCTGTGGCTCAAGCACCTCATAATCCCATAAACAACTCCTGCGAATACAATTGGGATCGTTTACCTTAATCTTTCCATACTTCATCCCGGTCAACACAATAAAATGCCCCTCTGTTGTAAAATCTCCCGGTCCCACACTGCAAATAATCGGCTGTCCCTGCTGCAATGCGGTTTGAACGGTTTTCTTACTCAAGCTAATTTCACGTCCCTCAACGCCAAGATATGAAGCACCTTCGGTAAGCAGACTCCAGCTCGTTCCCGTTCCTTTTAGATAATAGCCATTTTCCTGTGCATATTCTGCAATCTTATCCGGTGTTGCATTTCGATTGCCGGTCAGCCCCACAATCACCATTGACAAACAAGTCGGAGCACAGCCCGATAAACCAATATCACTGCTCCCATAGGATACATATCCCCATCTTCTATCCCATTGCAGCAAAAGAGGTATCTTTCCCTCACATTCTTTTTTTGTTAATTCACCGTGCGCAGATTTATCTGCTATTAAATATCCAGCCACAAAATTCAACATCTCCGAATTATTACAAAGAGAACGTAATAATACCGTCGGATATTCCGCCCGATTGTTATAAATACTTTCATATGTTTGATTTTTCTTGGACAAACGGCTTAATTCATTTGTAATCTGTGCTTCGCTAAACTTTTTGGGTGCTTTCTCCTTTTCACCATGAACGGACATATTCTCAGCAGACACATCATATACTTCATCAGATTGCCACTGTCTAATCCATGTTACTGCACTTCCAAAAAATTTCCATATCACCATCAGCGCCAAAACAATTGCAAGACCTCTTACTAATTTTTGTTTTCTTTGTTTGCTTCTCCTCTTAGCAAGGATTGTCTGACTGTTTATTCTTTCCATAAAAATAGCCTCCTTTGTCAGTTTCTGATAACATCATAGCAGAACAAAAAAGGCTATTTTTATAGTTCCTATCACAACTTTCTGATATCTTTCTTCATAATTTCTTACAAAATTATGACTGTACTTTCCGATTATTTACTCACCACACAATGCATGCGCATTCCCTTTCGAATCTCCAGTTTTTCTACCTTTAAACCCGCCTTTTTACAGCAGTCCGTAACCACTTCTCTTGTAGCGATTGTCACATCTCCGTGCCCACACAAATTTGCCAGAGGAAGTTCTATCTTATCCATAAACCATAATAACAATTTATTATCACTGGTTACATCCCGAAGTACAAGCCTTCCACCGGGACGAAGACACCTTTTTACGCTGTCAAAAAATGCCTGTGGATTCGGATAATGATGAAAGCTATTCGAGCAGATAATGGCATCAAACGCATTGTCCTCAAACGGAAAATTCTCGCAATCACCAACTACAAAATCAGCATTTGGAATATTTTTCTTTTTTGCCTGTTCAATCATTGCCGGTGTCAAATCAAGTCCTGTATAATGACGATCCGGATATTTTTCCGCAAGCAGAGAAATCATTGGCGCAGGTCCACATCCGGCGTCCAAAAGGTCTGAAAAATCTTCCTTTTCCAGTTCCTCCAAAATATCCGGGTAATCTTTTTTACACATCTTATAAATTCCCGCATGGTCGCTTTCATAATTTTTAGCCGCCTTTGTAAATTCTTTCACCGACATATTTTTATATTCTTCATCTGTCATCACATTTCTCCTTTCACGATTAGTCACGTCTAACTAATGTTATTTTAGCATAACCAGTCACGAATGCAAGAGTTAATTATTATACCGAAATCTCACGCACCGATGTATCTAGGACGTATTTCTCCTTTATCTCTTTCAAAATATGCATATGCTCACTCCGCAAATGTTGTTGCTGCTGTCCTTTTGATTGCCACTGTTCAACAAGAAGCACACAAGCCGGGTTGACCGCATCATAATAATAATCATAAGATATACAGCCGTCTTCTTGACGTATTTCTTCTAAAACTCCGGAGGAAATCACTTCCTTCACAAAATCCTTTCTTTTATTTAGTTTTGTCTGATATTTCACAAGCAGTATGAGTTGTTCCATATTTTATGACCTCTTTTCAGTTATATTTTCATAAATCGCACGAACTACTTTTTCTTCCTAAAACGGCTTTGCCAGATGTGCATTCATGCCTGCTGCCATGCATTTTTCTTCATCCTCCTTAAAGGCATTTGCCGTCATCGCTATGATTGGAATTGTCTAAGCGTCCGGACGCTCCATAGCACGTATTGTTTTGGTCGCAGTAATCCCATCCATCACAGGCATCATAATATCCATGAGAATAACATCAAAAGCTTCCTCGGCGGATGCTTCAAATTTATGTACCGCCTCAAGTCCATTGGATACCGGTTCTACCAATGCACCACAGTCTTCTAATATAAACCGGGCAATTTCCATGTTCAATTCATTGTCTTCGGCCACTAAAATTCTAAGACCGGTGATATCTGCATCTGCGGCCTCTTCTTTTTCTTGTGCTTTTGCCTGCCTGTCAAGTCGGAAAGGAATTACAACCATAAAACAACTGCCTTCTCCCAGCTCACTTTCTATCACCTCAATACTATTTCTTCTTTATCCGGCAAGTGTTCTTCTTCACAAAAACAATATAAAAAATCACATTCAAAACAATTCCAAAACATGTCGCAACAGGGGCCGACAAACCTATTTTGGTAAGACTCGCATGTGGCTGTATACTCATAATATAGGCAAGCGGCAGTCTCACTAACAATGTCTGAACCAGTCCCTGAATCATTACCCATACCGTTTTTTCATTTCCATTAAAAAATCCTACCATACTAAATAAAATTGCTGTAACAATCGTCTCCGGTGCAAAACCTCTCAAATATTCTGCACCCTTTTGAATTACTACCGAATCGGTTGTAAAAATAGATGTTAAGAAATCGCCAAAATTCCATACACAAATAAATACTAGCGCACCGACAACCAAACCAACACCCATACCGGTAAACATAGACTTTCGTGCCCTTTCATTTTTTCCGGCACCAACATTCTGTGACACAAACGATGCCATAGACTGCATAAGCGCACTTGGAACAAGCATTGCAAAATTGACAATTTTACAAGCCACTCCGTACCCGGAGGAAGCTTCCAGTCCAAGCTTATTGATAAAGGCGCAAAGTGCCAAAAAAGACATCTGCGTCAAAAATTCCTGAAGCGCCAATGGCAATCCCACACGAACAAATCTCTTACACTGTTTATTAATTTTAAAATCCCGTTTTTTAATATGAAAACCATATTTTTTCTTCTTTAGAATAATAATGGCAAGAATAACACTTACCCCCTGAGCTGCAACTGTTGCAATCGCAGCACCGGCCGTATCAAGATGAAAACCAGCAACAAGAATCAAATCTCCGATAATATTTACAACGCATGCAACCGCCACAAAAAAAAGTGGTGATTTACTATCACCACAGCCTCTGAAAATAGCTGCTAACACATTATAGGCAACAATAAAAAATATTCCGCCTCCACATATTCTTACATAAACGGATGTAAGAGTAAGTGCTTCTTTTGGTGCCTGCATCAATACTGCTAATGGATTCGCAAAGAATACCATCACAACAAATAATATAATACATATGCTTGTAAATACCGTTACGGCTCCTCCCAACAGTTCGCCGATTTGTTCCACTTTCTTTGCCCCAATATATCGCGCAATAAGCACCGTAATTCCCATTGCAAACTGCGTGATTACAAAGGTAACAAGATTCAATATCTGACTGCCTGTAGATACCGCTGATAATCCAGCCGTCGTTCCAAATCTTCCTACAACAAGCAAATCTACTGCACCATATGCCGCCTGTAATACAAGTGCCCCCAAAACAGGTATCATAAATGGAATTAATTTATTTAAAATACTTCCTTGTGTAAAATCCGCTTTTTCTCTCTGATTCATTTTATTTTCTTCCCTTCATAACTTCATATAATTTTTCTATCGTCTCTATCATGTTATCCGCATCCTCGTCAGAAATATCATCAAGTTCTGCACTAAGTTCACCAAAATACTGGTCTACATATTTATCCACTAAGTCTTTTCCTGACACAGTAATTTTAATAAACACAACTCTTCCATCTGTTTTTGCTGCCTTCTTTTCAACAAGTCCAAGTTTTTCCATATCTTTTGTAATTTTGGTAACACCCGGTCTTGGCAGCCCCAATTCATCGCTGATATCACTTACTTTTACATTAGCCGTTTTTAATTCTAATTTCCGTATTGTATCCAAATAATGAATGCGAGTGGATGTGACTCCATTCGGCAGTTTAGGAAGTAAATCCCTTACACGTTTCGCCAGATAACAAGCATCCATTACTTTCTTAATCTTATCTCTCTGCATAATTAAATACTCCTTCCTTATTTTAATTACCCAATGTAATTACTTTACGTAATTTAATACAGCTGCATTTTCCCTTTTTGTCAATAGTATGTTTTTTAAGATACACACAAAACAGGGACACCCCTTAAATCAAGGTGTCCCTGTCACATTTTCCTATTTCTTTTGTTTTCTCAAAACTGTTCTTTTGCTCCACTTACTGTAATATTTTTTGCCATTAACAATCTTGTATGCACGAATTCTGGCATAATATCCTTTTTTCTTTCCTTTGAGACGAATCCACTTATTGGTGTGCTTGGCTTTAATTTGTTTCGTCGTCTTCTTGGTAAATTTTTTAGATGTAGAATACTGAATCTCGTATCCACTTACACCTTTCACTTTCTTCCAGTAAATTTTGACCCGCTTTCTGTTTTTCTTCAAATGTTTTTTACTGATGTATGGTCTTTTTACTGTAATCTTTTCCTTTATGTTATTATCTTTTGGTATTTCTTTTTTATCTGTTGTGTCCGTGTTGTTTGTGTTTGTATTTCCGTTACCTTTAGTACCTGTATTAGAACCGCCATTATCACCGGTTCCACCATTTTCCTTGTTTGGGTCCTTTATTTCTCCGCCACCTGTTTCACCGCCGCCTGGGTTATCCGGTTCATTCTTTTTCGCCACAATACCGTACAGACTTAGATGCATTGTGTTAAAAATCACACAACCATCTTCCACGGTGCAGTTAAAACGCTCCATTATTTTACCATCTTTTACATATACAACTTCATAGGAATCATAATCCTTCAACTCGTCCGGAAGTATAAGTTTCACTCGTATCGGACAGCCATTCACCTGTACAATTTCTTGATTTTTCATCAAATTAATATCCAGCAGATATTTTAAATTTTCTTTAGCCAAGGCCTCCGGAATCGTCATCATAGCCATTTCAAGAGAATATTTTTCATCCTTTGGCAATTCCAGCTCCACACTTCCTCCGGTACACGAAACAACCGTAACTTCGTCTTCCTCCGGTACATTCGGTGTATTGGGTTCTTTTTCCCAGAGTGCATACAAGGTTACATATTTGTAATATCTCTCATTGTCCAGCAACACATCTTTTTCCAGGTCATCCCCATTATCCTTACGCCAGCTTTCGCTAGATATCAACTGATATGTTTTCCCACTGCCATCTTTTTTACTATTCCATCCCTTAAATCTGTACCCACTTCTTTGTGGAATATAGTGAAATACAGGCATAGCCATATCATCCGCACCGAGATAATCGTACTTTTTCACAAATTCGTCTTCTATCATACCTCCGTTGGCATCCAGATTTAATACATACGATGTTCCCTCAAATGTTGTCTTTTTATAAAGGGCATAAATCACCAACAAATCACCACTTTTAAAATACGACTTATCCAGTGCACTTGTTAAAATTTCACCATTGCAGCCCCATCCGCAGAAAGTGCAGCCTTCGCGCTCTGCCGCATACTTGGACACATCTAGTGATTTAAGCTCGTCTTCCTTATATGTTAATAAAATCTTTGTCTGACCGGGCAAAGCGCTGCCAGTAATTTCTCCGCCATTCCCATTCAAAAGCACACGATACTCTTCCTGTTGTTCTATTTCGTCACCTAAGAATAATGCGTATAAACTGCAGCCGTTTGTATATTCCACACCGCCCAAGCTTCCTGCATTATTAAAATCATCGATACTTAACTCTTCTATCGTATCTACAGTAGCCGAACTTTTTGCCCATCCTGAGAACTTTCTAATCTCATTATAAGCAACAACACCATTTGTAAGTTCAGACACGTTTAATACCGTTTCGCCCTCATCTACGTTAAACTTAATTACCTTGCCGGACTGACCGTCAATATTTGCTACCTCCTTATCTGAACCCTTTAGATTCAATACCAATGCATACTTTCCATCCTCCGCAATCGTAAACGCACCGGCCTCTTTCGTTCCAAACCACATTGCCGCCACGGTAAGCACAAACACGGCCAGTATGCAAAACTTCATTTTCCCTTTCATAATCATACATATCCTCCTTTAGATGTTTTATGGTAGAATTGTATACTATCTAGGAATATTTTGCAATAATTTCCAAAAAAGAGTGGCTTTTCCATTAAATTTTCACTATTTTTACACTATTTTTCACTAATATTTCTTGTAATACCGAAACAATAGAAAATTATTTTCTCACCTTTAATTCTACCAGTGCGGCATAATGTTTAATGTCAAATTCCTCTAGTGCAATTTCTGAAAGCAATTTCAAATGTTTGGTTTCCCATGATTGTAGTTCTTCTTCATTAAGAGAAGCACCTACTCCACGACAGGCATTCATTCGCCCATGCCACGAATCTCTGGAAAAATGTACATCCAGCTTGTATTCTTCGTGATGAATCAAATCAAAACGTGTTTTATAACAGTCTGGAATCCGGATTGGATGCATCGTTTCTCCCGCCCCACTCCATGCAGGACTATATTTTAGTACAAGTTCTTCGCTTCTGCCGGCAATTTCATCCTCGTAAGGAAGCCACGCCATATACAAAACCAGGAGTTTTCCGCCGGGTTTTAACATCCGGTATAGATTTGGCATAACGCTTTCATGATTGAAATACCAAAAACACTGACAAGCAGTAATGACATCAAAGGATTCTGCAGGAAAATCTATCTTTTCCGCTGCAACTGCTTTGTAATCAATATTCATACCAACAGACAAGTGTTTTGCCTGTTCAATTTGTTCTTCCGATATATCTGTACCGATCCATTTTCCACCGTAGGAATACATATTTCTTGGTAAATCACCCGTCCCAGTTCCTAAATCCAATATCTTCTGACCATCTTTGCATAAACCTAAATCCAAAATTTTCCGAAAAAATATCTTAGGATAAATATCACGATATTTTGCATACTCAGAGGAAACTCTTCCCCAGTCAAACCCTTTGCCACCATCAATTGTTTTATCTTTGATAATCAATGTTATTACCTCCGTAATCTTGTTATTAAATTCTCTGCAAATCCTTGAAAACAGTATAACACAAAACAAAATGGCATGGTGAACTGATTGAAACTATTCACGCTAAAAATTCCTGATTTTCTTAATTCAACAAACTGGAAGTTGCACTTATCTACTTATACGCCAAATATAGAATAAACAACAATGAATATAATCCAACAAATACTAATGGGATTAATGATATTATTCTTAAAATTTTATTCTTATATTTATTGGTAACCCAAAAGATTATACTGAACACACTCCCAACCATACAACCAAGCACCAATCCACTAATAACTGCTTCAATAATTTCAGTTTCAATCATACACATTATTCCAACTATACAAATAGGTGAAACAATTGAAAGAATAGCCATAAGTGGAGAAAAAAATTTTTTCACTCTATCTCTCCTCCCAAATCATAATTCAATTGAACTGTATGTACAACTACACAACTTTCCGATTTCACAGCATCCCTATAAATTCCGATTTGTACCCACTACATTTCAGGCGGGTTGTTCATTTTCTTCTATCGTAATTCTTCCTGTTGATACTGTACTAAATCCTCCACTCATCTTACACCCAATCACTTTCAACTACATCCAGTTTCTTTACCAGCATATCCCTAAGAACAATAAAAGCCGGAATAAAACTGTCACGTATCAGCATAATCATTTCATCAATTTCATCTTCATTATAAATATGAACAGAAGTATTGCGTTTTTTCAGCATAAGCAGCCATACCTCAGAATCATTGATAAATCCAATTTTATAACCAAGCTGCAAGATTTCACGAGGCGAACCGGTAGCAGCACCTTCCACACTATGCAGTCTCATAATTTCCTGCAATGCTTTCCATGCAAGTTCAAAAGTTAGATTAAATTGTCCAATAATCCCTGTTCGATATATATCATTTTCTTCTGCAAGTTTAAAATCCGCCTCTGCCAATATAGACAGACTATTTGTAAAGTTTTCAAGTTTTTTCATAAATTATAACACCATCCCTTTCTATTTCTTGTTTCAATTCATCTGAAATTTTTACATCTGCTCGTACGACATCAAACATAAGAAGAGAATGCATATTTTCCTTGACATCCCAATAAAAATGTTCAAAATCTCCACCATATACTGCGATATCTATATCACTTCTTTCTGTATTTGTGCCTCGTGCACGGGAACCAAACAGTATAATTTTTGTGACAGAATACTTCTTCGCAAAAAAAGAAAGTTCCCTCAATATTCGATCTGGAAGATTATATTTCATATTTATCATCATATAAAAATCTCCTTGCAAATAAAATCAACACTCTATATAATGTATCGTCATAATTTCAGAAAACTAAACAGAGCATTTCGTCATTTCTCCTACTATCTTACACATTTTTCCTATTTCTTGCAATCGCAATCGAATTAAAAATAATACTTGACTTCATTTAATTGCGTGCTCGGCGTATATCATGGATATGGTTTTACAGAAAATTTCATACCGGATTATCTCATGACATACTGCAAAAATTTTGTTATGGCATTTCCGTTGCAGCTTATTCTTGTTGGTCCACTTGCAAGATTGATATTTCGAACACTATTTATTAAAAACAAACGGGCAGGAAGCACAAATGAAATTCAAAAAGAATACGAGCAAATTGTGAACAGTACGATGTAAATTCATATTGGGGTTCTTCTGCTGCCTTTTGCGGAAAGCCCGCTTTCAATGTGCACTTTTACTTCATTCAAACATCCAGCCGATACACATCACTTTTCCCGTTTCTTCCAGCTAATAAAGCCATACAAATCAAAGCTTCCCGATGAAACATTGGATATCACAATGATTAGCAGGGAACCAATCCATACTCCCCCATTCTTTTTTTGTTAAACTTTTAATTGGATTACTCATAATAGTGCCTAAGCTCCTTCCTATTTTCAAAAAAATAAAGCGCCAGCATTTCCTATCTTCTAAGACCTAACGATAGAAAATCTGACGCTTAACTTTCCTACCCAGTGGCAGAAAAGTGTCGTGTTTTATTTCATTGTTATTCTAGTTATAGCATAAAAGGGAAGGCTTGTCTAGAATTTTATAGGACAATTCCTCCTTCTTTCCTTATTGATTATTCACAATATGGTCTGCCACATACACGCCGCTCGCCGATGCATGCGAAAGCGAATGTGTTACACCACTGCCATCACCAATCACATAAAGACCTTTATGTTTCGTTTCCAAATTTTCATCAATATCCACTTCCATATTATAAAATTTAACTTCCACTCCGTATAAAAGAGTGTCATCATTTGCTGTACCGGGTGCCACAGCATCAAGTGCATAAATCATTTCAATAATACCATCCATAATACGTTTTGGAAGCACCAGACTTAAATCACCGGGCGTTGCCGCAAGAGTCGGACGCACTGTACTTTCCTCAATGCGATTTACCGTACTTCTCCTTCCCCTCACAAGGTCTCCAAATCTCTGAACAATTACACCGCCGCCCAGCATATTGGATAGTTTTGCAATACTTTCACCATAACCATTGCTGTCTTTAAATGGCTCAGAAAAGTGCTTCGCCACAAGCAGCGCAAAATTAGTGTTTTCTGTTCTCTTTTCCGTGTCTTCAAAACTGTGTCCATTTACCGTAATAATTCCGTTTGTGTTCTCGTTCACAACCTGCCCATAAGGATTCATACAAAATGTGCGGACACGGTCCTCAAATTTCTTTGTGCGGTAAACAATTTTACTCTCATATAATTCATCGGTAAGGTGTGAAAAAATAACCGCAGGAAGTTCCACGCGAACTCCAATATCTACTCGATTTGATTTTGTGGAAATATCAAGATCTTCACAAATTGACTGCATCCATTTACTTCCACTTCGTCCAACTGAAATAATACACTCTGTACATTCCGCCTCTCCATCTTTATATAAAATCTTATAACCCTCTTGTTTTTTCTCGATTTTATCTACCGGCGTCTGGAAATAAAAATCCACTTTATCCTTTAGTTCAGCAAACAAATTTTCCAGAACTACATAGTTAATATCGGTTCCTAAATGTCTTACGGATGCATCCAAAAGTGTAAGTTTATTCTGCATACAAATCTTCTTAAACTTCGTGTTTGCCGTTGAATACATATGCGTTTTTGCACCACCATAAGCACAATTAATCTCGTCGACATATTTCATTAGCGAAATTGCCTTTTCCCTTCCAATATATTCATAAAGTGTCCCACCAAAGTCATTCGTAATATTATATTTCCCATCGGAAAAAGCGCCTGCGCCGCCAAAACCGCTCATAATCGCACAGGATTTACAGTTAATACAAGACTTTACTTTATCTCCATCAATCGGACATTTGCGTTTCTCTAAAGAATATCCCTTTTCAAATACAGCAACTTTCAAAGACGGATTCTTCTTCGTCAACTCATACGCCGAAAAAATGCCTCCCGGTCCGGCACCTACAATAATTACATCATATTTCATATTCGTGTCCTCCATTTCATGACATATAAAAAACTACCATAATTGTTATAGTAAACTATTACGGTAGTTCGTAGAAACGTTTGACCAATTACAAACCTATATAACACTGAAATCATATCATAGATTGTGGGTAACTGCAAGTGTTTCGCACTTTTTTGTGGAATTGGCAATGACTTATCAAAATTTTTTCACTTTTCTATTATTCTTATCCTTCCCGGTTTTCTTGGTTTGCTCTGCGGCTGTTTTCCATCAATATATCCTAATATGACAAATCCCTGACAGGCATATCCATCCGGGACACCCCACTCGTGCATCAATTTTGCTCCTTCTTCCGAGGCAAATGTTTCATATCCTCTTGAAATAATACAGGAAGCAATTCCGAGTTCGGTTGCCTGTAAAATCATATTTTCCATCATGCAAAAAGCATCTGCCGTCTTAAATAGAAAATTATCCTGACAAAATATGCATACTACTGTCGGTGCATCATAGAATCCATTTTTTATTGTCGGATCATCGATGGTACTTGGCTGCTCCTTTGACACAAAATTTCCTGCCAAATGAGTTCGGTCAAAATGCATCAGATTCATTTTCCCGACATAGGAAGCCAGCTTCTTATTATGAATGGCAACCATCATACTTCTTTGTCCACCCCCTGCATTTTGTGCATAGTTTCCCGCTTCTAATATTTTTTCCAAATCTTTTTTACTAATTTGTTCCTCTGTGTATTTTCGTATGGAATGTCTCGCTTTTATAAGGTCCATTAACATGTCAATTCCTCCCCTGTTATTTCATTTTTTGTTTTCCAGCACTGTGGGTCTTTGGCATAGAAACTGCCATTTGTGCCGTTAGCCACAGCCGGGCAGCCTCTGCACCATGGTTTCAACTCACATTTACTGCATTTTACAAATTTATCGTATTCTCTATATTTCTCCATCTGGCAAATCCATACATCCGAAAGCCGGTCTTCAAATATATTTGCCACTTTGCTGTCCATCACTCTCCGACATGCCATCACATCTCCATTTGACGAGATTGTAATGTGACAGTTGCCACAATTGCAGCCATCGTAAATCATGTCTTTTTTTCCATGAGAAGGCAGCAAAAACTGCCCGGTTTCATATTCATAAAGCGTCCATAAATGGTCTTTTTTATTAAAATAAGTTTTACAGCCTGCTGCCTCATATGCCTTAAATTTTGCATCACAAATTTTCAATAAATTTCGATATTCCTCCGGTGTCATTTTTTCATCCACTTCTCCACCGGTTGGCACATATCGTGAAAATGCATACACGTTTACTTCTGCTTTAACAACGGCATCAATGATGTCGGGAATCTCCTCTTGATTTGTTCTCGACACCGTGCTCATAATCACACTCTTAATTCCGGCACGATTCAGACAGCCAACCTTTTCAAGTGTTTCATCAAAACTGCCCGGTTTGCGAAACCAGTCATGTGTTTTTTTCATGCCGTCTAATGACATCTGATATTTTTCACAGCCACATACTTTTAGCATTCTGCATATTTCATCGTTTAGGTGAAATGGATTTCCCATAAGTGTAAAGGGAATATCCTTGCTCTTCAAAAGTACCATAAGTTTCCAGAAGTCCGGATGAAGGATAGGGTCTCCGCCGGTAATATAAAAATAAGGCGTTTTATGGTACACTCTGCAAAAGTCTTCGCAGTTTGCCACAACTTCCTGCATCCCTTTCCATGTCATGCTCCTTAATTTTTTGCAGCCATCTCCGGAAAAAATATAACAGTGTTTACAACGCTGATCACATTCATCCGTAATATGCCACTGAAAAGAAAAATACTGACTCATCCTATCCCTCACTCCTTCCTCAGATGAATTTCTTACTTGTCAGATGCTCCACATGCTGTACCGCAGGCTGTTTGTTTTTCCTCCGGCTGTTCATCGGATGCTCCACATGCCGTACCGCAAGCAGTACCTGCCTGTTTTTCATCTTTTTCATCTTCTTTGTTCCAGCCAAAAATGTTTGATAGTGCCATTTTCATTACCTCCTGTTATATTATTTTATGGGCTCTGCCCTGTTGCATCTTTACAATAACACTGGTTCACTCATAAAAAAAGTACGCACTTTTTTATTACGTAGTTACAAAAAAGTTACCTAATTCTGGAGGAAAGCACTGTGTATTTTGCGGTTATTATAATTTTAGGGAACTTTTTTGCATTATTTTCATTAAAAAGTTCCCTAAAACAATTGATAACATAACAATTTTTATGTTACACTATATTTGATACTTACATCATTTTAGAAACTATGAAGGAGACAAATTATGCTGACAAAAGAAGAATTACCAGAATGCCCTGTGGCAACTACTGTTCAACTAATCGGAAGCAAATGGAAATTACTGATTCTTCGGAATCTTTTACAGAGACCCTGGCGGTTTAATGAACTAAAAAGAAGCCTTGACGGCATCAGCCAAAAAGTATTAACCGACAGCCTTCGCTCCATGGAAGAAGACGGTCTCATCACCCGAACCGTTTACCCGGAAGTTCCTCCTCATGTGGAATATGCTCTGAGCGAAACGGGCGAATCCATGAGACCGATTCTTATGGCAATGCAAAGCTGGGGCACAAATTACAAGAAAACTTTAAAATGATGTTTTTTTCCTGTCCGTCAAATACAGTAGCCCCGGCAAAACAAAGAACACCGTCAATACCGAGCAGATAGTTCCTTTTCCAAGCAGATAACCAAGCTGGGATAACAGTCCATGCGTGGAAATTATGCCAAGCAGGAATCCTACCGCAATCATCGTGATACCGGAAGTTAAGATGGACACGGAAGTCTGCGATATCGTAGCAATAATGCTCTCCTTTTTGTCCATCTCACGCCGACACTCGCGGTAGCGGTCGCTGAACAAAATCGCATAATCCACTGTTGCGCCAAGCTGCACCGAACTAATAATCAGGTAGGCAATGTAAAACAGCGGTGTGTTCTGCAAATACGGAATCGAGAGGTTAATCCAAATCGCTGTTTCAATCGCAAGCACCAAAACAATCGGTGTTTTTATTTGACGCATGGTGAGAATCAGCACAATAAGCACAGCGGCAATTGCCACCAGATTTACTTTCACCATATCATCTGTAATCGTATCCATCAAATCATAGGTACTTACACCCTGTCCGGCAAGATAATAATTATTTCCATAATACTTTGCTGCCGTATTTCTTATTTTTTCAACCAGCGCAAATGTCTCTTCCCCTTCATAATCCACGCCAACGGAAAGCACCATACGGCTGTAATTTTCACTTTCCAATTTCTTTCGGATTGTATTTGGTATCATATCCCTTGGCAGCATCGGTCCAAGCATGTCGGAAAGTGCTGTGATGGAAAGGATTTTATCTGATTTTTTCAATTCCTTCACCAGTGCTTTTTCCTTTTTCATGTCGTTATTTTTTACCATCAAAACATAGGTGTCCTTGATACCAAATGTATCCTCAATATATTTTGTGTCGTCTCCATACCGGGTGCCTGCACCAAAAATATGGGAAGAACCGTAATAATAACTGTTATTGTTGCTGGCATAAAATGTCGGCAGCATAAGTACACAAAACAAAATGGCAAGAGGAATGGTAATTTTACTCACCAGTTTTCCGAACTTTTCAAAGGATGGAAGTAGTCTCCTATGCGATAATTTATCCATCAAGCGGTAGCAGAATAGAATAATTCCCGGCATAAACAAAAATACCGTCAACAAACTGATTCCGATTCCTTTGGCTAACGCTCTTCCTAAATCCGGTCCAATTCCAAACCGCATAAATAAAAGCGCAAGGAAGCCGATTACGGTTGTCAATCCACTCGACAAAATCGATGATGCGGATTTACAAAGTGCCTCATTCATTGCTTCTTTTGGTGAATTACACGTCATGCGGCATTCCTGAAAACGATGAATCAGAAATACAGAATAATCCAGTGATACGGCAAGCTGCAAAATACTTCCCGCCGCATTAGTAACAAATGATACCTCGCCAAACATGAGATTTGTTCCCGCATTGATTAAAACAGCCACACCAATGCCAAGCAGTACAATAAAGGGTTCAAGCCACGAAGACGTTGTAAGACAAAGCACCAGAAGAACAATCAAAACGGCAATGACCGCAATCTTCTTGATTTCACTTACCGTACTGCTCGTTGCCTCTGCCGTGCTGACCGCTGACCCGGTCATCGCATTATCGTCACCAATCACCTTACGGATTTCGGGAACTGCTGAATTTATACTGTCTTCCCCAATTGTCACCGTATACAGCGCCGTGTTGTCCTTATAATACAAATCACGTGTATCCTTTGACAGCATATCAATCGGCATATCCAGATAATTTACATCATCTAACCATGTTACCTCTTCCACCCCTTTAATTTTTTCCAGTTTTTCTTTATATTTTAACGCCTGTGCATAAGATACATCTTTGACAGCAACCCTCGCGTTTGGAATCCCGCCATCAAATTCCTCCTGCATTTTATCCATTGATACCGTAGAGGACGACTCCTCCGGCAGATAATCATTCATATCATAATTTACCTGCACCAGTTGTTTCGCATACGCCCCCCAGACAGCCGCCAGCACAAAAATTACCATAATAGGAATTCGAAATCGAATTACACAATCAAAAAATTTTTGTTTCATTTACTCATACCTCACTTGCAATAATTTAATTGACACCTGTTACGATATTAGATAATATAACGGTAGATGGCAGTAAAAGCAACGTACAATAACAGTCATCTGTCAGTTATTTAACATTTTATAAAAATTGTCCATTATTTTTACTAGGAGGTATACCAGATTATGGCAGATTTACGAACCGAACGAACCTACAATAGCTTAAAAGAAGCTTTCCTTACTTTGTTAGAACACAATCGTTTTGAATCCATCACAGTTTTACAATTGTGTCAATGTGCAAATATCAGACGTGCTACTTTTTACTCTCATTTTGCTGACAAATATGAATTTATGTCTTTTTTTATTCATGAAATGCGCGATGAATTTATCTCGCAGATTGAAGAAGAAAATGTGTCATGTTACGACCGTTTATTTCACGAAATGATTGCCTTTTTAGAAGCTCGTCCTCAGTTGGTAAAAAACTTAAAAAACAGCCAGCTTCTTCCAACCATGATGGAGATTTTCACGGATGAAGTACAGCAGACTGTCCAACGTTTTCTCAAAGAAAATCAACCGGATACAGATGAAACGATGATAAAAATGAAATCGTGTTTTTATGCCGGAGGGATTTTTCAATTAATCCTGCTTTGGATGGAAAATCCAAGCCAGTTTAAAGTGGATGAAATTAACTGGCTCGAATTTCTGGTGTGATAGGGAGAATTTTACCTATTTTTCTCCCTTATCACCAAAATAATTCATATACACATCCTCTAAATTATTTCCATCAACGGCACGAACCAAATGTTCCGGCGTATCATCTGCCACCAGTTCTCCCGCTTTCATGATGAGAATCCGGTCTGCAATACTTTCGACATCACTTACCACATGAGTTGCTAATAAAATTATTTTATTCTGAGACAACTGATGAATATAGTTTCTCAAATTGACACGTTCTTTCGGGTCAAGTCCTGCTGTCGGTTCATCCAAAATTAGAAGTTTTGGATCACCTAATAATGCCTGTGCCAGCAAAACACGCTGTTTCATTCCCCCGGAAAAACCGCCAATCTTTTTATCTGCCACATGTGACAAGTGAACAATTTCTAAAAGATTTTCAATCTGCTTTTTTGCCTCTTTTTTTCGGAGTCCTTTCAATTCCGCCATGTAAACTAAAAACATGCGGGCAGAAAAACTTTCATAGAATCCCTGCTGCTGCGGCATATATCCTACTTTTTCCAGATAACTTCCACCCATCTTTAATATCTCTTTTCCATCATACAAAATTTCACCGGAATCCCTTTTTACATTATCCGTAAGCAGATTCATTAGTGTACTCTTCCCGGCACCATTTGCTCCGAGCATACCATAAATACCATCTTCAAATGTATAAGAAAAACTTTTCAATGCCACCTTTTTCCCATACGTTTTTCGCAAATTTTTTATTTCAATCATTTACATTCCTCCATCTTCGATATGTAACAAAAATGCTTATACAAAGACACAACAATACAAAACTACCAACAAAAATGCTTTTCCTGCCCCTCTGCGTTCCAAGTACCATATATTCTGAAACACCGGATATTACTGTAAAAATCAATAATGACAGCGAAATCATCTGTGCTTTTTCTACCCGTTCCGTCATAGATGATATCATCAGACACAGATTTGCAATCATAATATAAATCAAAAGCCGCATAAAAATCCAAATGCACAAAAACTGTCCGATGTTAATGGAAAAAGGCACGTTTTGTAAAAAAGATATATTTTGAACCGGCGCACTCAAGCCATCAAAATTATACAAACGCCCTGCTTCATAAATCTCCGCTCCAACAGTCAAACCACAGGTAAATACCGCCGTAATTACCGCACATACTTCCTTTCGTAAGAAAAAGTTTTTCCTTCCTTTTTTTGTACACCGCAGAATAAAACGGACACCGGACTGCCTCTCCATAGCATAACATCCGGACAACATAAATATCATGGCAAGTATTGCCAGTGCACCGTGAACCATTCGGTCAGATACATTTCCTTTCCCAAACAGCCAACGATACCCGGTTTCATTCAGCCACCAGCCATCAATTCCCTGTTTTTCCAGTTTTTCTGCATAATTTAACCGCTCTTCAAGTTTCAAAGCCATTGCCCTTGTTGCCTCATAGGACTCATAAATATCATCTGCTTCTTTTAATGATTCCCCCGATGCGTTAGCACGATTCTCTTCAACCTTTTTCAATTCTTTTGTTATTTTTTCATATGGCTGCATCGTCTCTTTTGTAATATGTCCGGTATTTTGTTCATAAAAATGATTTAATTGTTCCCGTGCCGGACTAACCATTAAATCCTCCGTGGAAATGCCGCTTACAATCAAATACGCAAAAATAATAGCAGCAAAGATTCCCTTTCCGTAGAATAATGTTTTATATAATTCAAATCCAATCCCGTGACAATGACACAAAATCTTTTTCCACCATTCATTCACCCGCTCCAGTATACGCTCCACAATTCCTGCCGCATAAAACGGTCTCGTCCTCTTATTAATATAACAGGCAGCAATCCCTGCGACAGCACAAAATACGATAGCAGTTCCCTGCACAAATTCCCGCAGATTAACCAGTACACCGCCTATCGGGAAATTGACATATTCTAAAAATGTTTCTTTTGGACTTGCCAAAAACCATAAATTGAAATAGCGCAAGACACAAAGCGGATGCTGTTGCGGGATAAGATGATACAAAGCAAATGCCGTTCCATAAATTAAAACCACCAAAACCAGTCCCAGATTTCGGTTATGTACCAGTGAGAGGAACGCCCACACAAACAATCCCGTAAACATCATTAAAAGTGTACAAATCACCCAATAATATATCAAAAAGCCAGATACAGAAAGGGGAAGTGTAAAATCTTTTAGTGCAATAACCGACTGTGCCGGCGAAGATAGGATTCCACTGCCTCCGTAGTCAAAAAAAGCCATCCACAATGTTTCAAAAAAGATAAAAAAGCTAAATAGCAGCGTTAAAAACAAAAAGATACCTAAACGTTTCACTGCTAATTTCATTCTTCCCGCTTTACAGCTATAAGTAATCTGCCAGAGCCCCGACTTCCTTTCATCAAAAAAATTTAGAACCGTTACAATAATAAACAAAAGGAAAACATAAAAAATTTCATCATATTCCAAAAATTCGGACATCGCCTTTTCCGAATGTGAAACATCTATATTGACTCCTTTTATCCTTGCAAAATCTTTTTTTGTCCGCTGGATATTTTGATTAACAAATGAGTTTTCATCTGAAAAAATACTAATCTCGGACAAAGTTTCCGACTGTGCATCCATCTCCTTTATTTTACTAACAAACTCTTCTTTTGCCGTTTCCTGATCTTCCTGCCACACATCAAGGGTATCCTGTCTCGTTTCTTTGTCTCTTAACGCCTGCAAATTATCCATTTGATAATATTGAAACAAAAACAAATTTGCAATTAATAATACAAATACGGCAAGCAGATATTTTTTTTGACAAACAATTCTTCTTAATTCTCCCATAATAACTCCCCTCTATTTCAAAGTAGAAATCTCCTTTAAATTCAGTATTTGATAAGTTTCTTTTTCTATATTTTGAAGCAGTACTTGTTTGGAATCAGACCAGATAATTTCCGGACTATTTTCTGTCATGTTTTTTCTCTCACAAATCACATTTCCATCATAATCCACAACCATAATCCTCCGCTCTGATACCGAGTCCGCACATGGTTCATTATCAAAATATATATACTTTTCGTCCCGGCATACACTGCAGATTTCATATTGCCACTCAAACAGTTTCTTTTCATTTTTACCATTCTCATCATATGAACGAAGTCCTTTTCCATCTTGGTAGCAAAAATAGCGTTCTCCCCTGACAGCCAGTAGAGCCTCGCCCTTAGGAATATTTAATTTTTTACTAGAACCCTCTAAAATGTTCCATTCGTAATTCAATAATTCTTCCTCTGTCCCATCCTTATCCAAATAACAGCTTGTCGTAAAATAAATATGATTTCCCCTTGTTTCATTAACATGAATAAGCGGCACATATCCTGTCACCTGAGCAACTTCCTTTTTTTCATCCGAGGAATCCAAAAGAATCTGATACAATGTCTGTGTCTTCTTTTCTCTGTCTTTCTGCATCCAGTTCACTGCCATATAGCCATAGCCTCTATGTATCGTAAAATCTAGCGAGCAGCCGGAATCACCACTATCATAGCGAAACAGTACTTTCAATTCTTCTCTCTGGCTTCCATCCAGGCTGATTCGATACAAAGAACAGGTTAATTCTTCCGAACCTCCGGCTACTACATAAAGATTTCCGGCATATGCCTGAATATTCTCCGGATGAGTAAAATGGGCATTACATGAATTATCTTTGTGTTTGCAATTTGGTTTTCCACATAACGGAACTGCTTTTTTCGATTTTTTATCAATGAAATAAACATATTGATCCTGTAACACATAAAATCCATTTTCTGTTGCTGCTGCATTTCTTATCATGGAAAAATTCTGTGCATCCTGTTCCTGATTATAGTTCTCCCCATAATCCTTCTGATTGGTTCCACCGCAGCCGGTAAGACAAATACATAAAAGAATATACGCTGCAATAATAATTTTTTTCATTTGAAACTACTCCCTTCTCTTATTATTTAAATCTAGTTTTTCTTTCAACTTTAGATTTGTTATTTCCTTTTTAGAATAACATCGCATATGGTAAATGTCAAATACTATTTATTAAAAAGTATTGATGTTATATAACAAAGTTGACAACATGATTTATATAAGATAGAATAAAACTCAGAAAATTTTATGGTGATACATATATAAAGGTGTGAAAAAATGGCAAAACAAACTAGAAAAGTAAACACAATAAAAAATGGCACCATTGAATTGGTTTTGTTACTATTATTGCAAACGAACAAAAAATATGGATATCAACTGGCACAGGAAATGTCCGAATTAAGCAATGGTAAATATGAATTAAAAGAAGCGACTATGTATCCAACTCTTTATCGTTTAAATCAAAATGGCTATTTGGATTTTGAACAGGTTAAAGTTGGCGTTCGTCGGACACGTGTTTACTATTCTATCACGGAAAGTGGCAGATTAAGATTAAAAAATCTTTTACAAGAATATGATACCATTACTTCAGCAATTGATACCATCATTTCTTGTGTCTCGCAAGTGGATAATAAAAACGGGAAGGATTAACATGCAACGAAATATCACAAAAAAATACCTAAGACAAATTCGAAGACTCTATAAGGGAAAACATAGAATAAAAAAAATTTTTCTAGATGAGTTAGAACAAGACTTATTACATTATCAAAAAACTCATCCAAATGCAGATTACAATGATTTGCTGACGCAATTTGGAGAACCATCAGAAATTCAAAACATGGTCTCCTATCACTCACTCACAAAACTCCATCCAAGAAATATGATTTTATATTGGTGCAGTTTTTCTGTCTTTTTTATAATACTCATTATTCTTATATGGCTTACAATTCAGCATGTATGTGCTATGCGTGAATACGCTGATGGATATTATGTGGAATACTTTGAAGAAGACAATAAAAATATACAAAACATAAATCCTATAAATGGAAAACCAGACCCAACACCAGTGCAAGAAATCACTTTTGATTAGGAGGTTAAAATCCATGCTCAAAAAACATCAAATCAAAAAAATCATAAAGCAAATGGTTCCTTCCTCTGTTTATTCAAATCCTCAACGGAAAATGCTGAGAGAAACTGCAAAAACAGAGTTGTATGATTATATAACTAAATATCCAGATACAACCTATGCAAATTTACAACAACAATTTTGTGACAACGAAATAATTAATTCCAAGCAAATGCAAACAGGCAAAAAAATCATGAAATTAATGATAGGTATCGGCGGACTATTATTTATTGCCTGCCTTATTGCTTATTTTATTGCAGACAATTTGGAGCCGCCGACCTATGTTTTTTAATTTCTTTGTAATCCCCTACTTAAACATCACCGGCTCCTCATTTCCCCCGCGATAATCAAACACACCCTCATTCTTTTCTTCTAACGCCTTAATCATATGATAGGTATACTCGTTATACGGTGTCGGAATGCCAAGTTCTTTTCCCATGCGTATAAGCGCACCGGAAAACATCTCAATTTCAGTCTGTCTTCCTGCATCCAAATCCTGCAACGTAGAATATCTCGCACTTGGCGGTACGGCACTTCTTTGTGTCGAAGTATTTTCCACCTTTGACATATCGATTTCCTTTGCCAGCGCAATTGCCTCAAGTTCTTCCTTAAGTTTGTCACTGATTGCTTTCATGTGAACACTATCCCGGTAACAGCCAACACCGGCACCCAAAATTGCCTGTGGCAGGTTGTTACACACATTTAACCGGTATTTACTCCACACCTCTTCGCGAATATATTTTGTCGCACGAAAATGGATTTCTGTTCTTCCAAAAAGTTCTTCTATAGCCTGCACACGTTCGCTGTCAAACGGAGCTTCCAATTCTCCAAAAATAATTCCTATCGTTGTTTCCGGAGCAAAATAAAAGCCCTTTCCCTCTTTGTGAGAAGCTATTTTAATTACAGAATATAAAAGATGGGAAGCCCCCACTTCCTTTGCAATAATTTCCTCACTGTCGACACCATTCATTAAACTCATAACAACCGTGTTTTCTCCTACTGCCTCTTTGATAGAAGGCAGGGCAGGTAAAAGCGCATTGTATTTGAGTGCAACCACTAATAAGTCTGCTTTCTTTGCTTCTTTTGGTGTCCACACCTGTGGGTGATATACTTTGTCGTTAATCAGACACCCTTCATTTTTGATTCGTTCTGCTCTTTCTCCTTCAGCAATAACTCCAAGTTCTACATCATCCAGAGAAGAAATCCCCCAGATAACATAGGAACCAACTGCCCCTGCTCCTAAAACGGCTACGGAATGTATCATTTTATTTCCCTCTTTTCCTCTTATTTTATGCTTATAACGATAACTGTTTTTTCATCCAGCAGTGTGGACAGCCTTCGTCCTCATCTTCAACTCCATATCCACAAAAACCAAGTTTTTCATAAAATGCTCTAACCCGGCACTGTGCATGCAGAGAAATTGATTTACCGCCTTTTTCCCGGACAACCTCTTCTGCTTTTTGTATCATATCAGAGCCAAGATTCATACCACGGCACTCTGAAATCACCGCCAGCCTTCCTAATATAAATTCGCCCGGTTTACTGCCTTTATAAATCCGGCAGGTCACAACCGGTTTTTGTAAATGTTCATCAAACATCACAAGATGAATCGCTTTCTCATCAATTTCATCAAATTCTTTTTCAAATCCCTGCTCTTTCACAAATACATTTTCCCGGATTTCTACCGCCTCATCCGGCAAAGAATCATAAACACAAATTGACACAGCAAATCTCCTTCTTTCGTAACTTTTGTTTTCAGTCAAAAAATATTATACCACAAAAGTTTTTCCGATACGATAGGAAATGCTGTGCCAGTTCATACATTTCTATGCAGTTTTTCGTATTCTGCCTCTACAGTGCCCAGTCCGCAGCAAGATTCTGCGTCTTCACCATATTGGCGTAAATGCCATCTTTTTCGTCCAGTTCGGATGGCGTTCCACTCTCTGCTACCACACCATCCTTTAATACTACAATTTTATCCGCATTTGCAACGGTTCTCATACGGTGAGCAATAATCATAACCGTCTTGTCTTTAATTAAGCGTGACAAAGATTCCTGAATCATCGTCTCATTATCCACATCCAGCGAAGCCGTTGCCTCATCTAAAAGAATAATCGGTGCATCCTTCAAAAAAGCTCTGGCAATCGAAATTCTCTGTCTCTCTCCACCGGAAAGTTCGGAGCCGTTTTCTCCGATTACCGTATTCCAGCCGTCGGAAAGTTTTTCTGCAAACTCATCACAATGGGCAAGTTTTGCCGCTGCAATCACTTCCTCATCCGTTGCATCCATTTTACCAATTCGTATATTTTCAAGAATTGTATTATTAAACAACGTAACATCCTGAAATACAATCGAATACAGTGACATCAAAGTCTCCGGGTCTACTTTGGAAATATCCATGCCGCCGACTGTTATGCTGCCGCGGTTTGCATCCCAAAAGCGGGAAGCAAGACGGGAAACTGTCGTTTTACCGCCACCGGATGGTCCAATCAATGCTGTAACCTCTCCCTGCTTTGCCACAAAGGAAACATCTTTCAACACCACATCACCGGTCTCGTAAGAAAATCCCACATTGGAAAATTCAATGTCATAACCGTCATTCTTCATTGTGTTTGTACCGTCCTGTACTTCATGTGACAAGATTTCATCTAACCGGTCACTCTGAACACCGGAAGCAATAACTGCTGCCAGATTTTGCAGAGAAACCTGCATTGGGTCATAAATTCTTGATACTACCATCAAGAACATGAAAAAGGTAAGAATATCTAATTCCCCTTTTGCTAGCAGTACACCACCAACAAGTGCAACGGTAGCAATTCCAAGTTTCAAAATCATCTGTGAACTTCCGACAAATACAGCTGTTCCAAGCTCTGTTACAATCGCATGCTTTTCAACCGCCTTAATTTTTGCGGTCAGTCCTTTCATATAATCTTCCTGCGTGTTATAAGCCTGCAAATCTCTTACATTTTCAAGACACTCCTGAATACCGTCTGCACATGCCATTTTCAATACCATCTGCTTTTTATTCAAACTCTTCTGTACTTTTCCCGAACATCCAACAATGAGAAATGAAACCGGAAGTACCCAGAGTGCTGCAATTGCCATACGCCAGTCAAAGAAAAACAAACCAACCGCAATCAAAGCTGTCGAAATGCATGCGCCAAAAAGTTCCGGAATGAAATGAGAAGATGCTGTCTCCATCTGTGCGCAGTCATTCATAATGGTGCTTGTTAAGTCTGACAAATCTTTTTTCCCGAAGAAAGAAAGCGGAATTTTTCTTAATTTCTCAGCTAATGTTACTCTTCGGACACCACTTTCAACGTAGGTCGATAAAAACGTGGCATTGTACTGAATGTATGTTGAAATGCCAATCAATACAAAAGCAATCAAACCCCCTGCCACATAAAAGAGAACTTTATCCCCTAAATTTCCTGCCATATAATCTCTTACCAAATAATACAAAAGGGCAACCGGCACCATAAGAATAATATTCGAAATGGTAGCGGAAATAATTGCTTTTATCATATCCGATGCTCCCTGTTTGGAAAGAGCATATTTATGCATCAATTTCTCTATCATATTACACACCTACCTTCCAGCTTACGGATTGATTGTATTCTTTCCACATATGTGCATACAGCCCCTCTGCATCTTTTAATTCTTCATGTTTTCCTGCCTGTCTGATTTCGCCGTCCTGCAAGACAAAGATACGGTCGACACCGGTAACAGAAGAAAGTCTGTGTGCAATCATAATCACGGTTTTTCCCTTGGAAAGTTTTGCAAATGCTGCCTGAACTTTCACCTCATTATCCGGGTCGGCAAACGCTGTCGCCTCATCCAAAATGAGAATCGGTGCATTTTTCAACATCGCTCTTGCGATTGAAATACGCTGTGCCTCTCCACCGGATAAATAGGTTCCTTTGGAACCTATTACGGTATCAATACCGTTTGGCAGTTTTTCGATAATATCTTCACACTGCGCATTTTTTAATGCCTCCATAACTTCCTCACGAGTCGCATCTTTTTTGCCCATGCGCACATTGTCATAGATGGACATTTTCAAAAGTTTGCTGTCCTGGAACACAAACGATACGGTATCCATCAGCTTTTTCTGCTCGATATCCTTTACGTCCACGCCGCCGATTTTTATGCTTCCCTTTGTCACATCGTGGAATCTCGCAATCAGACGTGCGATTGTTGTCTTTCCTCCACCGGATGGTCCGACAAATGCAACCTGCTCACCGGCACGAATTTCAAGATTGATATTTTTCAGTGCATCCTTTGAAGCACCTTCATACCGAAACGATACTCCTTCAAAACAGATAGAAGTGTCGTTTGGCGTCTTTTTAGCCGTACTCTGTACAAGTGGTTTTTTATTGAGAATTCCATCAATTCTCATAAGCGCATCTTCAACAATCATCGTGTTTTCGCCTGCGTACATCATCTTCGTTAAGGTAACCGTGATAATAGGAGTGATAATAATATAAAACAGTAAATTTAAAAGGAATGTGTTATCCACTGCTCCACTATTTACCCCGCCAAAGAAAAATGCTGCTGCAATCAAAATAGCAAATACTGCATTGATTGATACCGTGTATACCGTCATTGGAATACGCATATCTTTCGTGTAAGAAATCGTCCATTTTTCATAATTTTTAATTGCCTCACGGAATCTCTTGAATGAAAAGACAGACTGACCAAATGTCTTTACGACCGGGATACCACGAACGTATTCTACGGCTTCACTTGACATTTCTTCGAGCGCATTCTGGTATTCTGCCATTTTCTTTTTCATATTTTCGCCCATCATGCTTCCCATCACAAGAAAAGCTAAACCAACCGGAATCAGACACAAGAGTCCAAGCCGCCAGTCAAATAAGAAAAGAAGAATTGCAAGACCAATCGGCGTAGCAACTGCCACGCATTTATCCGGCAGCTGGTGAGCTAAATAGGTCTCGGTTGCTGCACTGGATTCATTCACAACTTTTCTTACTTTTCCACTTCCCTCTTCATCCATAAAACCAAGTGGCAGCGTTAAAATATGTTTCATCAGACCAACCCTTATATTTGCCTGTACGCGAAATGCGGACAAATGCGAACAAATCAAAGCTCCGATATAGATAAGCATGGACAATATCGCAAATCCAACCGCACTCCATCCATAAGCCGACAGATTTTCTGCATCTGCATAATTTGGCGCAACTCGAAGTACCTCTTTGATTATGCGCCAGATAAAATAGAATGGAACAAGTGCAACAAATGCACTTATCGTAGCAAGAATCCAGGATGCAATGGTAAGATATTTATACTTTTCGGCGTAAACAAATAACCGCTGTATCGTACTTTGCTTTGTTTCTTTCTGCTTTGCCATCTAAGAAAGCCTCCTTCAAATACTATTCGTGGTATATAACTCGTGTAAGTTGCAACTAACCCATAATCTAAAAGAACGGCTGCCCATCGTCAGCCATTCTTTGCGTTTGTCAATCGTAGCCAAAATTATATAACACTGTTATGAGTATAGGCTTGCATCTTTCTTTTGTCAATGCCTTACCACTTATTGCGACATTTTATCATTTTATCTGTGTGATTGCCTGAGACAGCCGTTTTAATCCGTCCATCATCCGCTCTCTCGGACAAGCTAAGTTCATGCGGAAAAAGTGTTTTCCATCCCCGCCAAAGACATTGCCATCAGATAAATATAACCCGGTTTTCTCACGAATCTTTTTGACAAGTTTTTCTGCATCCTCCGATACCTTTTCGCAGTTTACCCACAAAAGATAAGTTGCATCGGATGGAATTACCGTTAATTCTTTGATATTTTCTTCGATATAAGAGGCTGCTACGCGCTTATTTTCCGAAATATAGGCACGCAGTTCATCAAGCCACGCTTCCCCTTTTGTAAATGCTGCTACTGCCACATCGATGGCAAATGCATTTGGCTCCGCCACCTCATCGGTATTTAATCCACGCCATACTTTGTGGCGAATCACCGCATTTGGAATCGAAACTGCCGCCGTCTGCAAACCGGCAATATTAAACGCTTTCGTCGGCGCAATGCACGTAACACTGTTGTCACGGCACGCCTCAGAAACAGAAGCAAACGGAACATATTCACAGCCGGGCTCCGTCAAATCACAGTGAATTTCATCGGACACAACAATCACATGATGTTTTTGACACAACTCGCCGATTCTTGAGAGCGTCGCACGGTCCCATATCTTTCCACCCGGATTATGAGGGTTACAGAGAATCATAAGGGTTGTCTGAGGGTCAGCCAGTTTTTTCTCCAAATCTTCAAAATCCACCCGGTAATTTCCATCTTCCAGCACAAGCGGACTTTCCAATACCTGACGCCCGTTGTTGAGAATTGAATTAAAAAAGATGTTATACACCGGTGTCTGAATCAGCACTTTCTCTGCCGGCGTCGTCAACTTTCTGACAATGGAAGAAATGGCAGGAACCACACCGGTACAGAAAACAAGCCAATCCTTTTCCATTTCAAAATGATGTCTTTTTTTCCACCAGCCAACATATGCCTCATACCATTGTTCCGGAATCACGGTATAACCAAAAATCCCATGATTCAAGCGTTTTTTCATTGCTTCCAGAACACACGGTGCGGTCGCAAAATCCATGTCCGCCACCCACATCGGCAATTCATTTTCCTCCACATCCCACTTCAGCGATGCGGTGTTTCTGCGGTCAATCATCTCATCAAAATTGCTTGCCATGAAAATTTTCCTCCTTATACTGTCTCCTCACAAATAATTTTTGTCTTCGACGGGTCTATTTTATCCTTTTCCAAAATGAGTTTTCCAATGCTTTTTGCGCGGATTTCTCCACTTGTCGGGTTCAATACACTGTCAATTTTGTTGGTAATCTGTGCATCCACCGTCGAATACTCAAATGCCAGCGTCGTGTTAATTAATTTACAGTCTTTCATCACCAAATGATCAATGTAACACATACCCTGAAGGCTCTCAATCGTACAGCCAATCAGTGTCAGTTTTTTTGCATTCCATCCAAGATATTCACCCGAAATAAAGGAATCGTAAACGGTTACATTTTCACTGTTCCAAAATGCGTCCTTGGACAACAATTTGGAATTTTTGATTTCTACATTTTTTACGCCATCAAACGAATAATTTCCATAAAGTGTCAGACCGTCAATCTTCATATCTTTGCTATTCATGGCAAAATAATCGCCTTTTGCCGTCACATCATTCAAAACAACATCCTGACAGTTCCACAATGTTTCCTCTGCATTTGGAATAGACACGTGGGAAAGTGTTAAATCCTCGCATCGGCGGAAATTTTTAGGTGCCTCAATCGCACAATCTTCAACAACCATATGGTTCGTATACCACACACCGGCACGCGCCATGTCAAACCACGTGCAGTCTTTTACAGAAATGGAGTCCGAATACCACAGCGGATATTTCCACTTAAACATACTGTTTCTTAATTCAATGTTATGACTTTCTTTTAATGGAGATTCTCCATCATCAAATATCGTATCATATATTTTCAAATTCGCACCTTGAAATAAGGCACGCTCACCAGTCAAAAACTGTTGTCTGATTTCTTTCATCACAAATACCTCCTGTATCTGGGCCAAAAACAATTGGTAGCACCAATAACATACTATTTCCTATTATAGTTTCTTGCTTTAAAATGTCAAATGGTTGTTGGGGGCTTTTGTTTATTTCAAGTTTCCGAGATTGGTTTCTTTGGCTGCCCATAATTCCGTAGAAAAATTTTGTAACTCGTGGGTTTTGAGTACGTCGGTATGCGGCACTGGTAGTTTCAGTGTCCATACCGCTACGCACTCAACAAGTGGGAGCGCCCACGAGGTTCAAAACTTTTCTACGAAATTATGGGAACCGAAAAAAGTGCCCTCGAAAACTTGAAACAATCCCCACCATTCCCACCAAATCAGCGAGTCCCCACCCGATTGGTATCGCCGCCCAGATTCCTATCACGCCGGTGCGGAAAAGGCCGGTGAGTGCATAGGCAAGAATTACTCTTGTTCCCAGTGAGATTATGGTAAGGACCACCGAGACAACAGGCTTGTCCACCGCGCGGTAATATCCATAGAGTAAAAACAAAATACCGATTCCAACATAGAAAGCCCCTTCTACCCGGAGATATTCGGCGCCGGCAGCTGATACGGCACTGCCCTCGTTTGTAAAAAATCCCATCAGCGAGTCGGCAAATCCAAAGACAACTGCGCTGATTACAAGGCAGAAAATCAATACGCTGACGAGTGCCAGCAGAAATCCTTTTCGGATGCGGGTATACTTCTTTGCCCCGTAATTCTGTGCCACAAAAAAGGAAAAAGCATTTCCAAAATCCTGCACCGGCATATACGCAATCGTGTCAATTTTGACCGCGACAGAAAACGCTGCCATAATCGTTGTACCAAAAGAATTGACTAATCCCTGTATCATCAAGATGCCAAAGTTCATAACGGACTGCTGCAAACACGTAAATCCGGACAAAGAAAGAATCTGCCGGAAGTTCTTTTTTTCCCATATAAAATCTTTTTTCGCAGGACACAAATCGGAATACCGGAAAAGAAAATAAAGCATAAGACCGATACCTGCTATGTACTGGGAGATAACGGTTGCCACGGCAGCACCCGCAATGCCAAACGAAAACGTCACAACAAATAAAAGGTCAAGTCCGATATTAAGTGCGACGGAAATTCCAAGGAAAACAAGTGGCAGCACCGAGTTTCCGATACTTCTGAGCACACTTGCAAAATAGTTATACAAAAATGTAGCAAAAAATCCGGCAAATACATATATGAGATACGTTACCATATCCTCTACCGTTTCCGCCGGCACCTGCAAAAGATAGGTAAGCGGTCTTACGAAGCCATACAACAGTATTGTCAAAACGATCGAAAGACCGCCAATTGCCGTAAAGGACATAAAAATCCCATTTCGGAAAGTCTCCTTTTCTCTCCTGCCGTATGCCATCGCAAAAAAGGCACCTGCCCCCAGACACAGACCAATAACAACCGAAGTCAAAAATGTCATCAACGTATACGATGCGCCAACTGCCGCCAGTGCCCTTTTGCCAAGATAACGTCCGACCACCCATGTATCAACCAGGTTATAAAGCTGCTGCAGTACATTGCCAAGCATGAGAGGAAGTGCAAAAAGCCAGAGACTCTTTACAATTGCTCCCTTCGTTAAATCTCGTTCCTGTCTCATCCTGCATTCTCCTTACATTCGCCTCTCTATCAAATCATAATGAAAATCGATTGCAGTATTAAAAGCCTTCTCATCCTCTTTTATAAGAGTTTCATAAATCCGCGTGTGACTCGCTAACAGACAATCTTTACTGTCATATTCAACGCATTCCGTATACACAATGCTGACCGCCTGCATAATTGTAATCAGCAGATTATTTTTCGTAGCAAAAACAAGTGTGTCATGAAATTCCTTATCCCGTTTTGCCAGTGGCTCCCCGGTTAATTCAGCCATTGTACGTAATAAATCCGAAAGTTTTTGTTTGATTTTTTCATCGATACCATTTTCCAAAAGAAGCTTACCTGCCATTTTCTCCATAGCGCGGCGGAACTCGCAGATTTCGCTTTTTGTTACCCCATTTAAAAGAAGAAGCATTTGAATCATGCTGCCAAAAGACTGTCCGATATTCTCCACAACATAATTGCCGGAGCCCTGCTTCCTTTCAACAACACCCATTCCATGCAGAACACAGATGGCTTCTCTGGCAGAATTTCTCCCAATTCCTAACTGCTCTGCAATCTTACGCTCCGTCGGCAGTTTACTTCCCCAAGTCAAAGTACCATCTTTTACCAAATCGTAAAAATACGAAAGCACCTTTTGATATTCCTGACACCCGGTTTGTTTCATAACCTTTTCCTTTCCTATGTAATCTCTTAAATAAATTTCATAAATAACGGTGAAAATACTACGGTCAAAATTCCCGTAACTGCAATTGCAAGACTGCTCATTGCCCCTTCGATTTCACCAAGTTCCATTGCTTTCGCCGTTCCAATCGCGTGTGAGGAAGAGCCAAATGCAAGTCCCTTCGCAATCGGATGAGTAATACGAAACAACTTGCAGACAAGCTCACCAAACATATTGCCAACCACACCGGTAACAACAATCACAGCTACCGTAATGGTAACATAACCGCCTAACTCTTCAGAAAGCCCCATGCCAATTGCCGTCGTAATCGACTTTGGCAAAAGTGTCACGTATTCCGTGTGCGACAGACTCATAAATTTTGCTAACATAAAAACTGTTACACCACTGGTAAGTGTACCAGCTAAAATACCAAACATAACTGCTTTCCAATTCTTTTTAAGAAGCTGCCACTGCTCATACAAAGGAATCGCAAGACATACCGTAGCCGGAGTCAAAAACCAGCTCAAATAAGAAGCCCCTGCATTGTACACATCATAATCAATATCTGCGGTCACTAATACAACAATCGATAAAATAATTGATATTAAAAGTGGATTTAATAGTGCAATTTTAAATTTCTTTTTCAGAAATGCCCCCGCCATATACGCAAGCAAACTAATGGTAACTCCTGCAAAAAGTGAGTTCTCTAAAAATTCATTCATGGTCTTTCCCCTCATCTTTCTTAATCATCCACTGAGCCGTTTTTCCCGTTGCCACAGCTACCGCAACAAAACTAACAAACGTAATAATTCCCACGGGAATTAAAAGAGGCTTTAACACATTCCACGATACCATCAGACCAACGCCCGCCGGAATAAACATCACCGGCATAATTTCAATCAAAAACTTCCCTGCCTCCTTCACCGAAGACAGTTTAATATGTCCCGTCATCAAACCCACAAATAAAATCACCATACCGTAAATACTTGCCGGAATTGGCAGCGGCAGAACATATTTGACAAGTTCGCCAACAAATGTGATACATAGAATAAGTAAAAACTGCTTTAAATATTTCATGATCCTCTTCCTTAACGTAATATAATAAATTGGTAGTACCAATTTGGCACCACCAACTATTATACAACGGATATCCTTCTTGTCAAGAATTTCTTCTTTTTTCCAGCTCAGCAATATTTTCATTTACCTTTTTTTTCGAAAGCGGATAGATAAAAAGCAAAATCATCGCCACAATAAAAAGCCCAATTGCAGGTATCAGACATGACATCTGAAAAATCCGGTCAAGAATCACCGCTCGCCTTGCTATCTGCTCTGCTCCCTGCGGATTATGCATAAGCTGTGCCTGATATCCAACCGCTGCTAAAATCGTCCCCACAAGGCCCGACGATAAAGCCTGCCCTAACTTTCTCGCAAACGAATATAAGGAATACACCGTTCCATCTTCGCGCACCTTATTTTTTACCTCGGCATCATCAATCACATCTGTTATCATTGCCCAAATAACTGTGTTAAAAAAGCCGATTCCGATATAAGCAAGGACAAAAAATCCAACGTACACCCATGCATTTTTCGGATATATTACCATACACAAAAACAAAATCACCGCACCAAATAAGCAGGAAAAAGCCGATAATTCCCGTTTTCCATAACGCACAGACAGCCGTGTAGCAAGCGGTGCACACACACCTAACACCGCTAGACTGGTGAGAAGCGAAAACATTGACTGTGCCTTAGCGCTATTATACACTTCCGGAAATACATAGGCAGAAATTCCCTGCATGCCAAGTAAGGCAAGCAGCAAAAACATCGCCGCCGCAATAATGCCAAGCAATGCCGGGTTTTTCATTAGATTTTTTAACTGGCTTGTGAACTGGATTTTCCCTTCACTAGCCGGCACCTCGACACGCTCTATGGTGAGTCTTACACACAGCAGATAACACAAAAAGGATAGAACAGAAAAAACACCGGCAATTACCGTCATACGAAATCCCGACAAAACCGTCTGACCTTCCACCGTAACATAAGCAAGCATCGGTGTTCCTGCCCCAATCACAAGCCCCGCAAGAGTTGCTCCAACCGTCCGCCAGGTTGAAAGCTGCGCCCGGTCTTTTGCTTCGGCAGAAATAGCCGAAGCCATCGAGCCATACGGAATATTAACCGCCGTATAGAAAATCGACCCCCACAAAATATACGTGACAACCATCCAGCATACCTTAAACCAATACGGCATACCGGCAAATGCTGACTGATAAATCAAAAAACTGGAAATCGCAACCGGACCACACATCCGCCTTATCCATTGATGAAATTTTCCGTCCTTCCCTGGTTTACTCCGATCTACAATCTGTCCCATTGTAATGTCCGTGAATGCATCTAAAAAACGAGCAGCCATCATTAACATTCCCACCACACCGGCACCAATTCCCATAACGTCTGTATAAAATTTCAACATGAAAGCCGATGATAAAATAAAAGTAAAATCATTTCCGAAATCGCCAAACATATACCCGATTTTATCCCGCATACCAAATGGTCTGACTTGTTTATCCATTTAAATTCTCCTTTTTAATTTCGTTTAATTTCATATTCAGACTTTCTAAAAAGCCATCCGGTGCCATCGCCCCAAGCATTTCCTTCATACTTTCCAACTTCATTTTTTTCATCATATCCCACATGCCTTCTTCTTTTGCAAGTGTCATACCGGTAATCAATTTCATCGCTTTCGTGACAAGTTCCATCGCCTCATCATTTTCACTGATTTCCTCTAACGTACAGCGGATATGATAACGGTCCTCCGGATATTTCATTTCCTCTGAAAGATTTAGCGAACCAACCTCCTGAAACCAGTTTGCCACGCCTTCTTCCCTCTCACTGGCTTCCGGGAATACATAGCTTTCCGGCTCTTTTTCCACCCTATCAATCGTCACAGCATCCCATACATCTCCTGCCTTTACAAGAATTGCATTTTTTCCTCCACTAAGAGAAATCGGGAAAGATGCCACATGACGTTTTACCTCATTTACCGCCATTTCTTCCCCATTCACAAAAAGTGTCACTCTTTCCTGATTTGTATACACGCGGATTTGGGTATTTTCCCCAGAGCGGAGCGAATACCGCTTATCACAGATATGAACCATCGGTTCTGGATTCCAGTACGCCTTGTATAGGTAAAAACTATCCTTTTTAATTTTTCTGTCCATCGTTACAAGGCCTTTGTTATTTCTTCCCGTCACACCGCCTTCTGAACGTGCGGCACACCCAAAATCAAACATATTCCATACATATGAGCAGAAAATCCAAGGGCGTCTCTCTAACATATGTGCCATATATTCGTGGTATCCTGCCTGATATGCCTCGCTGTAATCTTTACACTTTGGATTTTCTCCCTGATAGGTAATGATTCCCTCACAGCCATACTCCGACAATCCGATGCAGCGGTTTGGATATTTTTCATGATACTCATCCATCCATGGACCATTGTCCTCTGTCTTTCCGCCATACCAGCCAAAATAATGGTTATAACTTTCTACATCGGTAATTTCATGCATCGGACCGTCTTTCGGCGTCATCGTCACATGAGCAATCGTCGTGAGACGGTATGGGTCAATCTTTTTAGCAAGTGAATTTAACTCCCTGTGATTCTCCACAAGCTTTTCAGAAATACCCCCAATCAAAATTTCATTGGAAATGCCCCAGAAACAAATGCTTGGATGATGGTCATTCTGATAAATAAGTTCCTTTAACTGGGTTATACAGTTCTCATGTGCTAAAGGGTCTTCATTCATCACGCTGATAAAAGGAATTTCCGCCCAGACAACAAATCCTCTTTTATCACACTCATTATAGAACTCCTGTGCGTGCTGGTAATGAGCAAGACGCACCGTATTTGCCCCGATTTCTTCAATCAGCTCAGCATCCCGGATGTGATCCTCTTTTGTAAGTACATTTCCCTGATACAATTTATCCTGATGCCGGCTCACGCCTCGCAGCGGCACACAATTTCCATTTATTAGAAAACCGCGCCCGGGATCACAGCAAAAAGTCCTTACACCAAATTTAAGTTCCACTTCATCCAGGCATTCGTTATTACGCATAATGATCGCCTTTAACGTATACTGATAGCCATTTTTAATATCCCAGCGGTGCGGTTTATAAAGAGGAATGGAAGTATCCGGTGAATCCGCTGGACGTGCCGCACCTGCCACCTCTTTTCCAGCCTCATCAAAAATCTGATAAATCACCTGATTTTCTTTTTCCGCCCCGCAAATCTGCGTTCGGATGTGAAGCATAAAATCCTCTTTATCCCACGAAGCCGGTTCTGTGGCAGCATGGATTCCCAAATCTCCGTAATGTAACAGTTCAAAATGTGTTTCAGGCACGCAAATCAGATGTGCACCACGATACAGCCCGCCATAAAAAGTAAAATCAGCCGACTGCGGATAAATGGCATCACATTTTTCATTGCTGCACCAAATCGCTATCGTATTAAATTCTTCGGTACATTTTTCCGTAATATCGGCTCGAAATGCCGAATAGCCACCCTCATGACTCACAACGAACTCACCATTTACAAACACTTTTGCCTGCTGCCCCGCTGCCGGTATCTCCAAAAACAAACGAGAATACTTCACAGACGGCTCCCACTTGTCTAACATTTTTACATACCAGTAACTGCCTCTGTCATATGTTCCATCTCCCTTTTGTCCATCCAGTGCATTCCATGTGTGAGGCAGCGAAACAAGTTCTCCCTCTCCCGGTCTTGCCTCCGAAACATCTACATCCGCATGAATAAACCACCAATTCTCATTAAAATCTAAAATCTGACGCATTTCTTTATTCCTCCATTGAATCATTCTCTTTTTACTTATACCCAAAAAAAAAAGAAACTATCCGTTTATGCTTTCGTTACGCATAAATTGATAGTTTCTTTTTCAATTCAAATTTTAATTAACGCGCCAGCGCATTCATAACCGCTTCTCTCTCGCTGTAATGGTATTTCACACCATTGATTTCCTGATATTCTTCATGACCTTTACCAAGAAGAATAATCATATCGCCATCCTCAGCATGGTCAACTGCGTAATTCACGGCCTCCTGACGGTCCGGAATCACCACATACTCACCGTTTGTCTTTGCTAGACCAACCTCAATATCTTTTACAATATCCATTACATCTTCTGTTCTCGGATTATCGCTTGTCACAATTGCAAGTTCCGCTAGATTTCCAACGGCCTCTCCCATCTCGTAACGGCGCAGTTTGCTTCGATTGCCGCCACAGCCGAAAATAGCAATAATCCTGTGCGGATTATAACCGCGCAGAGTCTTTAACACACTCTCGGTACTCACACCATTATGTGCAAAATCAATCAATACGGAAAATCCTCTGCCGGTCGGAACATTTTCCACACGGCCACGCACTTTTACGTGCTCAAGCGCATGCAGAATCACCTCTTCCGGCATTTTCAACAGAGCACCGGTACAAGCTGCACACATTCCATTGTAAATATTAAAACGTCCCGGCAGACCAACGATGATATCTCCGTTCAAAAGACCATTCGCATGGAATTTCATGCACAGATTTCCCTCGTTATTCACATGCTCAATTTCCGTTGCCGTCATATCCGCATCTTCTGTTCCATATGTTTTAATCTCACAGGTCGCATCTTTTATCATTTCTTTCCAGTGCGGGTCATCACGATTTACAATTCCGATGTCACACATCGTAAACAGACGGCTCTTGCAGTACAAATACTCATTAAAATCTGCATGCTCATTTGGCCCAATGTGGTCCGGCGTAATATTGGTAAAAATACCATAATTAAAATGCATTCCTGCCACACGGTCCATCTTGATTCCCTGTGAGCTGACTTCCATTACCATATACTCGCATCCGGCATCCACCATGTCTTTAAAATATCTCTGCAAATCATAGGATTCCGGTGTTGTATGCTCCGTCGGTGTCACCTTACCGGCAATTGCCACACCAATTGTACCAACAATTCCGCAGGTTTTCCCAGATTTTTCAATAATATCACGAATCATATATGTGGTTGTCGATTTTCCTTTTGTTCCTGTAATTCCAATCGAAATCATCTTCGATGCCGGATAATCAAAATACGCCTGGGATAAAAGACTCAGCGCTGCTCTGCCATTTGCCACACGAATCACCGTAATACTTTCATCTATGGACTCAATCTCTTTTTCCACAACAAGCACCGATGCACCCTTTTTCACAACATCCGGAATGTATTTATGACCATCGACAACCGTTCCTGCAATGGCAACAAACAACATTCCCTCTTTCATTTTTCTAGAATCATATGCGATGTCTGCCACTTCCGTATCAAGGCTTCCCTGTACCAGTTCGTACTCGATGTGCTCCACTAATTTACTTAACTTCATTTCGCCGACCTCCCTTTACTCGATTAATTGATAATGTTTCAATGCCTTCTCAATCCCATCTTCCATCACAGCCGCTGTTACATAATCGACCGACGGAAAAATATCCGGATTGCCGCTTCCCATTGCAATGCTGATGCCGGTAAAATCAAGCATCGGCAAATCATTTGTACTATCACCAATTCCTACCGTATGCGCTCTGTCAATTTCTAAGCGCTTACAAAGGAAATCAATTCCGGTCGCCTTTGAATAACCTTTTGGCACAACCTCATAAAAAGTCGGGTCACGTAAAATAAAATCAAACGTGTTTTCCCATTGTTTCTTAAATGATTTCATGTCACTGCTCTCATCAAACCAGAGTGCCATTTTATCAAAATTCAAATTGGCATCCTCCCAGAACAACTGGCATTTTGCCGAAAATGTTCCATTTTCCTCAAAGATGGATTTCACAACCGGCATCCAGTAATCTCTGCGAAAATATGCCGTCTCCTGACCTTCCAAAACACCATCGATATGATAGCGCGTCAGAGAATTGGCAACTTCTCTCTGCAATTCTTTCGGTAATGTTGCATGAAGCAGTTCTTCCCCGTGATAAAATATATTCGTACCACAGCCACCTACCACACCATCAAAACCAATTTCCAAAATATCCTTTGGCCAGATGGACTTGCAGCGTCCGGTACAAAGAAACAGTAAATGTCCGTTTTTCTTTGCCTGATGCAGGGCACGCACCGTACTCTCCGGCACGATTCCCTCTTTTTCATCTAACAAAGTTCCATCAATATCGAAAAATAACATGTATTGTTCCATCGCTTATTCTCTCTCATCTATTTCACGGAAATCCACATGACTTCCTACGTATTTGTACGCCGGTCGAATAATTTTACCCTTGTTTACCAACTCTTCCAGACGATGTGCACTCCATCCGGAAATACGGGCAATCGCAAAAATCGGAGTAAATAATTCTCTCGGAATACCAAGCATAGTATATACAAAACCACTGTAAAAATCAACATTTGCACAAACCGGTTTATAACGCAAATGTGCTTTCATAATCAAATCTTTGGACACTTCTTCCACTGTTTCATACAGATGAAATTCATCCATTTTACCTTTTGCCTCCGCCAGTTTTTTTGCATAGCGTTTCAAAATCACGGCACGAGGGTCAGACAATGTATAAACCGCATGTCCCATTCCATAAATCAGACCGGATTCATCAAAGGCCTCGCGATTCAGAATTTTATTCAAATATTCTTTAATCTGCTCTTCATTATTCCAATCCTTGCAGTGCTCTTTAATGTCATCAAACATCTGCAGAACTTTTAAGTTGGCACCACCATGACGTGGTCCCTTCAGTGAAGCAATGGATGCTGAAATCGCAGAATATGTATCTGTGCCGGAAGACGTTACTACATGATTGGTAAACGTCGAGTTATTACCGCCGCCATGTTCTGCATGAATGACAAGTGCAATATCTAAAACTTTCGCCTCTAACTCCGTAAATTTACCGTCCTGTCTTACCATCTGCAAAATATTTTCTGCAATTGACAAATCTTTATCCGGTGTACGGATGTATAAATTATCATCAAATCCAAAATGACGGTATGACAAATACGCATACACCGCAATCAACGGAATTTTGCCGATTAACTGCAAAGACTGGCGCAGTACATTTGCCACGGAAATGTCGTCCGGATTCTCATCATACGAATACAGTGTCAGCACACTTTTCTGCAGTGCATTCATAATGTTTGCACTTGGTGCTTTCATAATCACATCACGGACAAACTGACCGGAAAGCTCCTGAAGACTGGTTAATACCTCTTCAAAATCCTTTAACTGAGTATGTGTCGGCAGTTCGCCAAACATCAGCAAATAGGTTGTCTCCTCGAAAGCGAATCGGCGGTTTTCAAAACTTTTTACAAGGTCCATTACATTATATCCCTGATAATAAAGTTCTCCGTCGCAAGGAATCTTTTTGCCGTTTTTCAAGCGGTATCCACAGACATCTGAAATCTCTGTCAATCCGGTAAGTACTCCTTTACCATTCGAATCGCGAAGTCCCCTCTTCACATCATATTCGTTATACAAATCCTGGTTAATGGCACCGGACACCATACAGTAATTCACCAGATTTTCAAATTTGCCATTTAACTTTTCTCCCAGTTCCATCATTGAGTGATTATCCAAACCAAATCCTCCTTCTTTTGGACTCTTGTCATAGTCGAAAAAAGAGGATAGGACACTTCATTTTCGGACCTATCCTCTTTGACTATGACATTATACTACATGTTAATCAAAAATGCAAATCATGTTAATGATTTTTCATCACCCGCATTGAGTTCAAAATTGCCAAAACAGATACACCGACATCGGCAAATACAGCTTCCCACATATTCGCCACACCAATTGCACCAAGCAAAAGTACAACTGCTTTTACGGCAAGGGCAAATACAATGTTCTGCTTTACAATGCGAAGTGTTTTTCTAGAAATCAGTACGGTTGACGCAATCTTTCGAATATCATCATCCATCAAAACGACGTCTGCCGCCTCAATTGCTGCATCGGAACCAAGACTTCCCATCGCAATACCAATATCTGCACGAGTCAAAACCGGTGCGTCATTGATGCCGTCACCGACAAAGGCAAGACGTTCTCCATCTTTTTGTGCAGAAAGAAGTTTTTCCACCTCATCCACTTTATCACCGGGGAGAAGTTCAGCATGCACTTCATCCAGTTTCAACTCATCTGCCACATGTTTCGCAGTTTTTTCTCTATCACCGGTCAGCATGACGCACTTCTTCACGCCAACATTTTTCATCTTATGAATCGCCTCTGCTGCACCCTGTTTCACGGTGTCGGAAATCACAAGTGCCCCTAAAAAGGTCTGCTCCTGACCCACATAGACAACCGTTCCGGCGCTTTCACACGGCTCATAAGCAATCGACTGTTTTTTCATCAGCTTTTCATTGCCGACATAAGTCATCACACCATCTACGAGAATCTGAACTCCGTGGCCGGCAATTTCAACCGCCTCTGACACACGGCTTCTCTCAATTTCTTTTCCATATGCCTCGATAATCGAACCGGCAATCGGATGGTTTGAATAGCTCTCGCCAAGTGCGGCTACTTCCAATAATTTATCTTCTGAAACACCACCGGCAGGTTTCATTTCGGTTACTTTAAATTCGCCTTTTGTCAGTGTTCCGGTCTTGTCAAATACAATGGTAGTCATCTCTGCAACCGCCTCTAAGAAGTTACTGCCTTTTACCAAAACACCAATCTTAGATGCAGCACCGATACCGCCAAAGAATCCGAGCGGCACCGAAATCACCAGTGCACACGGACAGGAAATAACAAGGAAAATACATGCTCTCTGAATCCACTCAGCGAATCCTCCGCCTAAAATAAGCGGTGGAATCACAGCAAGCAAAACTGCTCCAATCGTAACGACCGGCGTATAGTATTTGGCAAATCGGGTGATGAAATTCTCAACCTTTGCCTTTTTACTGCTTGCATTCTCAACCAATTCCAAAATTTTGGCAACCGTTGAATCATCAAATTCCTTTGTGGTACGGATTTTCAGCGTTCCGCTGCCATTGACGCAGCCACTGATAATCTCATCGCCCTCTGACGCTCTTCTCGGTACCGACTCACCCGTAAGTGCCGCCGTATCAATTAACGATTCGCCCTCTATAACAACACCATCGAGAGGAATTCTCTCGCCCGGCTTTACAACAATAATCGTACCGACTTCTACATCATCCGGGTCTACTGTCACTAATTTCCCATCTTCTTCTATATTCGCATATTCCGGACAGATGTCCATCATTTCCGTAATGGATTGTCTGGATTTTCCAACCGCATAACCCTGGAACAATTCACCGACCTGGTAAAACAGCATTACAGCAACAGCCTCTAAATACTCACCAACGCCAAATGCACCAAAGGTGGCAATCATCATCAGAAAGTTTTCATCAAAAATCTGTCCATGGGAAATATTTCTCGCAGCCTTAAAAATAATGTCATATCCGACAATCAGGTACGGAACGGCAAATATCAAAAGCTGTGCCCACCACGGCAGTGGCTCTAATACTCCCATATGCTCACAAACAAACAGGATAACAAATAGGACAAGGGAAATGATAATCCGAAGTCTCATTTTTTTCTGTTTTTTTGTCATACACTCATCTCCTACAAAAGAATCTGGCAATCCGGCTCAACTTTTGCACAAACACGGACAACCTCATCCATAATTTCATCAAAACGCGCATCATCGGCATCTACTGTCATCTTCTGTGTCATAAAGCTGACTACTGCATCGTTTACACCATCAATTTTCTTAATTGATTCTTCCATTTTTGCTGCGCAGTTTGCACAATCCAAGTCCTGTAATTTAAATTTCTTTTTCATGATTCATTTCCTCCAATTCAATTATGTTATTCCGCAATATGGTCGATTCCCTGCTCGATAATCGTTCGCACATGGTCATCGGCCAGTGAATAAAACACCGATTTGCCCTCGCGGCGGCCTTTTACTAACTTATTCTGTTTTAGAATCTTTAGCTGATGCGAAATTGCTGACTGCGTCATATTCAAGGTTTCCGCTAAATCACAAACACAGACATCCTTCTCAAATAAAACAAACAAAATCCGGATTCTGGTCGAATCGCCAAACACCTTAAACAATTCCGCCAAGTCATACAATTCATCTTCACTTGGCATTTTATCACTCTCCGTTTCTGTAAATTTACATATGAACAATTATTCATATGTTCATTATATGCAGGATAACATAAAAAGTCAACCCCTATTATCATTTAATTTTTATTTTTATATTCGCTATCTTTTTACTGCCGTCACCCGCTGCTGCCTTTACATAAACCGTCTTTTTCTTTCCGGCCTTCTTTGCCTTAAAGACACCTTTTTTTGACAGGGTAGCATATTTTTTATATTTACTCTTTGTAAATTTATAGGTAATCTTTGCATCCCCTGCGCGGTTTTTCGTCACTTTCAGCCACTTACTTAACTTTACTTTTTTACCGGCTTTCACCTTTTTCGACGAATATTTAAACTTTAGTTTTTTCACAACCACTGTCCGGGCACTGCTATTATCAGGTGTTACAGGATTATCCGTAACTACCGGGGTTGTCGGATTATTGGCTGCCGGTGTTGATTGTGGCTTTTGCGTCGGCGTAGTCACAGGTGTTGCCGTTGGTGTTGCCGTTAGCACCGGTGTTGGTGTTGCCGTTGGCACCGGTGTTGGTGTTGCCGTTGGCACCGGTGTTAGTGTTGCCGTTGGCACCGGTGTTAGTGTTGCCGTTGGCACCGGCGTCGGTGTTGCTTTCGTAGAATCCCAAGTATCAGAAAACATCTTAATGCAGAGATTTGCATTGTTTTTTCTGCCGCCAGACCATACAAGTTTGGAAAAATCTTCCCACTCACCATCCGAATACTGAACATAACTTTCGCCCTCATTTGCGCTAACTGCTTCTGTAAGTGCAGAATCGTTATGAGTACATTCATAAGTCTGATAAGAAGTATCTCCACTCTCTTCCAATTTTACAACAACTGCATAACGCTTTCCTTTTGTCATAAATACTTCATCTTTAACTTCTTTTACAAAATCAATGGTATGATATCCTCGCTCTGCAATCGTACCGGACAATGAAGACACTAATTTACCGGACATCGGATTATCCGAATCCGGACTCTCATAAATTGATACTTCATAATTTACATTTGCTTCCTGTGTATAGAAAGAAACTGCCTGCATTTTCTCATCAGCTTTCGCTTCAAATACATTGGCACCACGCAAAAAGCTTTTCGAAAAAGCAAATGGAATTCCACCATCATATTGATAGTTATTGTCGTAATTATCCGCTTTTTCTACATCAAAGAATGCCACTTCTGCCTCTTCATTCTCCTCTGCCTGCAGCATAGCATCCTCATAAGAAATCCAGAAATATCCGCCCATACTGTTGCAGTCGCCCCAGCTGTTGCGAATTAGCCATGCACCGTCTGAAGAAGGACGGCATTTGGAATTAAAATTACTTGCCGAATAATTATCATCCCATCCTACAATCAATACACTGTGATTGGTCGTCTTGCTTGTATCATCACAATAATACGCCGTAAAATTGCTTTTCCCGGTATTTCCATACATCTGATTGTCACTCGATGTCTCCGGCGCATACATAGAGCACTCCGCTGCCCCATACTCCATCAATTTCTGTTTGATTTGGTTGCGGTTCGCTTTCGTCATATAAATGTATTCTACGTTCTGCAAATGATAGGAATCCTTATCATACATCACCTCATCCGGTAAGTCAGCCGTTACGTTACGATTAATTTTGTTCTGTAAATCTTCAAAAGAAGCAACTGATTCATCTACAACTCCCTGCCATCTGGCTAATGTAGCAGTTGCTAAAACGGAATTTCCGCCCCAGCCATACAAATCATTATTCTTCTCTCTTGGCCTGCAAATATCCCCTACCGTCAAACCAAGCGGATCGTCGGCTTTGTTGTATGTCGAATATGCCAGATGATACTCTGATAAATCCGGAGATTCTTCAGAGCCATCCTGTATAATATCTGCTTCAGACGCTCCCATCACAGACATTGTCCAGCACATGCCCGTTTCTCCTTGATCTTTGATATCCGTCAACAGCCCTTCCTCTCTAGCATCAAACGATGACGGAATCGTTGTCTTTGCTGCTTTTTTCTTTCTGCCGGATGACAAATCATCCGAATTTAATAGTTTCCGACGAATTGGAAGATAGCCATACTTTGACGTCTCACCGGCCGAATCCTCGATGGATACTGCGGTCTGCGTTTTCTTACTTTCCTGTGCCAAATCCACCGGTGCACTCATCCCTATTACCAGCGAAAAGCTAAGCACTGCTGCCAATAAATTTCTTCTTTTCATGATATACCTCCATTCGTAAATGATTCATTCATAAATTTTCTTATGTAGTAATCTTACCATATTCATACACCCTTGCAAAGAAAAAAGATTTCCTGTCATAATAAGCATTTTCTCTCCATAAACTATAGCAAAACGATAGCGGGGTAATCTATGAACATCGAACAAGAACGGGAAAAACTGATTCTTTTTACAAAAATCGGTGCCATCGTCCTGACATCCTTTGCTTTGCTCGCAACAAGTTTTTTTGTTTATCCGGAAAACCGTGCCGTTTTCAATGAATCTCTGCTTCATGAAAAAGAACTTCCCATCTACTGCGTAGAAAAGGAAAAACCGCAGATTTCAATCAGCTTTGATGCGGCTTGGGGAAACGACGACACCGCATCACTTCTTGCCACGCTGAAAAAACACAAAGTGAAGGCAACCTTTTTTATGACAGGTGGCTGGATTGAAAAATATCCGGACGATGTAAAAGCAATTGCCGCCGGCGGGCATGACCTTGGAAACCACAGTGAAAACCACAAACAGATGTCACAGCTATCGGCCGCACAATGCAAAGAAGAAATTATGAAACCTCATGAAAAAGTAAAAAAACTAACCGGTAAAGATATGATTTTGTTCCGCCCTCCTTACGGGGACTATAACGACACTCTTATCCGTGTGTGCCGGGAAAATAAATATTATCCGATTCAGTGGGATGTGGATTCCCTCGACTGGAAAGATTACGATGCAGCCACCATCATACGCCGCGTCACAGAGCACAAACATCTTGGCAACGGTTCGATTATTCTCTGCCACAATGGCGGAAAACACACCGCCGAAGCGCTAGATGAACTTTTAACAACCTTGAAGAAAAAAGGATTTCAACTCGTACCAATTTCTGCTTTGATTATGAAAGATAATTACACGATAAACACAGAAGGACGGCAGATTAAAAACTAAACCTGCCGATACCAAAAAATGACCACTGCAATATCTGCACTATTACAGTATCACAGTGGTCTGTTTTTTTTATATGTTACATCAAAGAATCCAATGTCTCGCGAATTGCCTGAATAAACTCAAGGCTGTTCAAAATTACCGGGTTTTCACATGTGGAAATGAGAGAAAGACTCTTTGTCATTTTTCCATCTTCCACAGTCTTAATGCAGGCTCTCTCCAGTTTGTCCGCAAAATCCATCAATTCCGGAATCTCATCCAACTCGCCACGCTTTCTGAGTGCGCCTGTCCACGCAAAAATAGTTGCGATGGAATTTGTCGAAGTCTCTTCGCCTTTCAAATGTTTATAATAGTGACGCTGTACCGTTCCGTGTGCAGCCTCATATTCATAAACACCACTTGGTGATACCAAAACGGATGTCATCATGGACAAATCACCATATGCCGTAGCTACCATATCAGACATTACATCTCCGTCGTAGTTTTTACAAGCCCAGATAAAGCCGCCTTCCGAACGAATTACGCGGGCAACTGCATCATCAATAAGCGTATAGAAATACTCAATGCCAAGTTTCTCGAATTTTTCTTTATATTCCGTATCATAAATTTCCTGGAAAATGTCCTTAAATGTATGGTCGTATTTTTTGGAAATGGTATCTTTAGTAGAGAACCACAAGTCCTGTTTAGTGTCCACTGCATAACTAAAGCATGCGCGTGCAAAACTGGAAATGGATTTTTCTGTATTGTGAATTCCCTGAATGATTCCCGGACCATCAAAGTTGTGAATTACTTCTTTGGTCTGTGTTCCATCCTCAGCGGTAAATACAAGTTCTGCTGTTCCTTTACCCGGAACTTTGATTTCTGTATTTTTATAAACATCACCATACGCATGACGTGCAATCGTAATCGGCTTTGTCCAATTTTTTACATAAGGAACGATTCCCTTAACAAGGATTGGTGCACGAAATACCGTACCATCTAAAATTGCACGAATTGTGCCGTTTGGCGATTTCCACATTTCTTTCAAATCATATTCATCCATGCGGGCAGCATTCGGTGTAATCGTAGCACATTTTACCGCTACACCATATTTCTTTGTTGCCTCTGCGGAATCCACTGTCACCTGGTCATTGGTTTTATTCCGGTACTCCAAACCAAGGTCATAATACTCTGTCTTTAAATCAACATATGGCAGCAACAGCTCATCTTTAATCATCTGCCAAAGGATTCTGGTCATTTCATCCCCGTCCATCTCTACAAGTGGGGTTTTCATCTGAATCTTACTCATTTTTCCTCCTAACCAAAACGTTCACATGGACGCTTTCCATAAATTATTGTCGCCTTTTACTATAGCATAGTGGCTACAGATTGTCAAAGAATGGCCCCTCGATTTCTGTCCTGCCATCCTCTACAAGATACGGCATTTCTTCATGCACTTCTACGCCCTCTTGAATCTTCTGTGTGTCCATTTTTATGTATTTAATTCTTCCATTTGCAAGAATTTCCCCGTCTTTATCCATAATATAAGAATCTGTAATAATAAAATGGCTCGTGTTTTTTACAACTACACCCCGTCCAATCAATTCTGTCTCATAGGGAACAGGTTTGCGGTATTTGGTATCCAACGATATCGTCACACCGAAAGTCTCCTCCGACAATTCCTTCGCCCACAAAGAACGAAGCCCCATCTCATCAAGCATCGCCGTAATCATGCCGCCATGCACACGTCCGGGATAACTCTGATGCTGTTCTTTGTAGCGAAACACCGTCATCACACTGCCATCTTCCATGTTGTAAAATGGTGCATTCACGCCGTATTCATTATCCAGCCCGCAAATCATACACATTCTGCTGTTTTTTTGTTTGCTAAGTATCTTCATGTTGTGCTCCTTGTACTTTCAATATTGTTTAAATTTCTTTCTGTCTTTTGTCTATTAATAGTATAGCACAACGTTTGTAAAACATCTATAAAATTTGTGATAGCGTTTGTGTCAAGTGTTCGTTGGCACTTTTTTTGTTTTCAGTAATTCCGTAGAAAAGCTTTGTGTCTCGTGGGCACTCTCGCTCGTTGAGTGCGTAGCGGTATGGGCACTGAAACTACCAGTGCCACATACCGACGTACTCAAAACCCACTCGTTACAAAGTTTTTCTACGGAATTACTGGAATCCAAAGGAACCGGCAGCGAACATTTGTCACAAACCCGTCATTTCAAACTCAGTTTTTCTCTATCTTATAAACGCATTCCGAAATACCTTTCTGGATGCGGTTGCTGCTGCATCCATTAACGGTACATGACCTCTCATTAATTCTACATATCGATTTCCTTTCCCTTCTTTTTTTGATGTTTTTGCGGCACTTAATGTTTCCATGATTTCATTCATGCGTGCATTAAAAATTAATCCATCTGTATATTTCTCAATGGTACGGCAAAGTTCTTTATTCTCTTTGCAGTTACGCGGTAAGGTGATTCCGTTACCGTCATCGCTATCTTTTCTGCAAGATTAGTGGAAATCAATCCAATCTTATCCATTTGCATGGCTTCATCTAACAGGTAGACATAGGCGTTTTCTCCCTGTTCCGTTTTTGTACGATATACAGTTCTCTTGTACTCTACTTCGCCATATACCGTTTTGATACAGGTTTTTCGTTTCCCTTTTCCCCGATAATGCTTTTTATCGCGACTTTCTGCAAGCTCTGTATCATAGGCTTCCAGAATCTGCTGGGTAATCTGGCGGCCAAGTTCACAAACATAATCGAATATTTTTTGCTCTAACACCTTGAAAGATAGTAAGTTTTCGTCTACAATTAATTTCATCATACAGTCTCCTTTATTGTTTTTCTAGCAACTAACATCATAAAGAAAAACTGTATGATTGGGAAGAGGGTATTTCCTTCTTCCCTTTATTTTTGCCAATAAAAATTATACACTAACTGTGATAGCTTGCCTTATGCAACGCTAACTTTACTCAAAGAACAAAAACGTTGCATTGGCTCAAAAACTTTATCTTTCAAAAACAACCCTTTCGCTAAAATCCACTCAAAAAGGTTGCTAATTGGGTGTAATTCGTCACAAAAAAGCTCAGTAATATCGTAAAACAACCAAAAAGTGCAACGCTAATGGTAAAAATGATGAAAAAACGTTGTTTGCAGCCGCCGAATCCCCCACGCTATTCGCTCCGCCGAACAGCACATGCTATTCGCTCCGCTGAATATCCCACGCTATTCGCTCCGCCTCCGGCTCCGCTCATAGAGGCTGTCGCCTCATACCAAAAGAGATGCGCCATGGCATTTGCAAGCGAGCTTGCATGCCATGGCGCATCTCTTTTGGCGCGTGGCTTGTAGCTAACTAAAGTATACAACTTCCTCTTGTGGGGGAGTGGTTTTTTCGACTTTGTCAGCCCAAAGCATTGGCACTAATGCTTGTTGTTTACGGCTAAATTCCGGTTTTACTTTTACTGTTACCATAACCCAGTCGTTGGTTGCAAATTTATCAGCCTGTGGGTAATGGCAGATGAATCCGATTTTTGCGATGTCATCCGCACAGCAAGTCATGGCCGCGCGGGATGGTACAAAGGCATCTTTCGGGAAGGTTCTATTTCTGTATACCTGTCCTTTAAATACAATCGTTTTTCCCTCGTATTTTTCCGGATGCTCACTGACATCCAGATACCACAATCCAAAATCGTCATCTTCTAATACAATTTCTTTTGCAGTGACATCAAACGGTAATTCTTCTTCAATATTACTCTCAACCGAGCCATCCTCTGATTCAAATAAAACCTGGGCACGGCGGTTGATTGCTTTGACATTTCGACGCATGGATGCCTTGTCCATATCGGACGAACAACGGTTAAAAATAACTAAATCCGACTGCTGAAAATGCGACATAATCAATGATTTCATATTATTGATATAAACAGAAAATGTTTCCGCATTGACCGTCGTAAAAGTCTGCACAACAATCCAATTTTCCGGAATGGTTTCATTGATTAACTTAACCAAATCCCACATTCCGTTTACTTCAATAACAATTCGTGCCGGCTTATACTGTTTCACAAGTTCTTTACACTTATCTTCTGTCAAATCTTCCTCGTCTTCAATCAAAACCGTGTCCACTTTATTATGGCGAAGCAACATTTCATCGACTTCTTTTTCTCCCTCTTCTGTCATCAGATACAAGGTCCGCAAGCCGTCTTCAAAATTTCCTTCCTCCAGTATTTCCTGAAAACATGTTGATTTACCGCTTTCCAAAAAACCGGTAAACAAATAGACCGGAATATCCCGATTTCCAAACATAGTTTCCTCCATTCCTTATCCTAAAAACAATTGCTTAATTTCACTTTCTTTCAACTCTGCTCCAATAACGCAGATTCGTCCGGTATAGTCTGCACTGCCCCGGCGTACTTCGTACTCACCAGGTACCAAATCAAAGTGGAACCATTCACCTTCCGTCGCCGGTACAATTCCCTTCGCGCGAAGAATGTTTCCATAACCATTATCCTCAGCAGACAATTTTTTCAAAATACCGGTCAATTCTTCCTCACTGTATTTGTGCGCACTCTCGATACCCATGCTTGTAAATACATCGTCCGCATGATGGTGATGATGTCCATGCTCGTGGTCATGTCCACAACAGCACTCGCCATCCCCGTGGTGATGATGTTCATGGTCATGGTCGTGATGGTCGCACTCACCGTGCTCATGGTGATGGTGGTGTTCATGGTCGTGATCATGATGATGTCCACACTCCGGACATACATCCTCTTCTTCCATCAATTCTAATTCCAGCGAATTACTCTCCTCAATCGCACCAAGAATTTGTTTGCCATCAATCTCATCCCATGGTGTTGTAATAATTGTTGCCTTATCATTTTTCTCGCGAATCAAAGCCAACGCAGCATCTAACTTTTCATCCGTAATTTTACCGGTTCGGCTTAACACAATTGTCTTTGCACTCTCAACCTGGTTGTTGTAAAATTCACCAAAGTTTTTCATGTACATTTTACACTTCGTTGCGTCTGCCACCGTAACATACCCATTCATCTGCACATCGTCATGGCTCTCCATTACACCGGAGACAGCCTTAATAACATCCGACAATTTACCAACACCGGATGGCTCAATAATAATGCGGTCCGGATGATATTTCTCAAGTACCTCTTCCAATGCAGCACCAAAATCACCAACCAATGAACAGCAAATACATCCTGAATTCATTTCCGTTACATTAATGCCGGCATCTTTCATAAAACCGCCATCAATGCCAATCTCACCAAATTCATTTTCAATCAGGACAAGTTTTTCTCCCTGAAATGCTTCCTTTATCAGTTTTTTTATCAATGTTGTCTTACCGGCACCAAGAAAACCGGAAAAAATATCAATTTTTGTCATGGTAATAATAACCTCCTTATTCTTATGTTTCTCTGCTACTAGTATTATACTCGTTTTTCAAAAAGTTACAAGAGGTCACTCGTTACACTTCTTCTCCCGCTCCCGGACATAACAGTTTCTGCTGTTTCGTCAGCCATTCATCCGCCTCTAAAAGCCCCTCGTCCGAAAAATCAAACGTCATCGTCACCGGCTTCTCCTTTGTCTTTTCCAGTATAAACGGTCCTTTCCACGCAGTCGCAAGAAGTTGCTTTTCCTCTTCATCGCCATCTTTCGAAATCCTGAAATTCATCCCCCGGTAACTGCCTTTAAAAACACTTTTTTTATAATAATCAATGGAATATAATGTAATTCCTTCCATACAAATCCCCCTCTGTAAAATTTCTTTTTCTTATTATATCACAAAAAACTCTTGAAAAATACTAAAAAACATGGTTTACTATAATCGTGTGTCTGTAAATCTTTGACACAAAAAAATTATATGGAGAGATGTTTCATGAAAAAAGTAGTTAAGTTTGGTGGAAGTTCCCTTGCCAGTGCAGAACAGTTTATGAAAGTTGGCGCTATTATTCGTGCAGACGAATCCCGCCGTTATGTAGTCCCTTCCGCACCGGGAAAACGTTTTTCCGATGACACGAAGGTAACGGATATGCTGTATCACTGCTATGAACTGGCAGAACAGAGCAAGGCATTCAACAAACAGTTAAATCAAATCAAAGACCGCTACAACGAAATCATTTATGGTTTGAAACTCGATCTTTCTTTAGATGAAGATTTTGAAATCATTAAAAAACAGTTTGTAGCAAAAGCAGGTTCTATGTACGCTGCTTCCCGTGGCGAATATTTAAACGGAAAAATTATGGCAAAATACCTCGGCTATGAATTTGTCGATGCTGCCAATGTAATCCGTTTTAACAAAGACGGGTCTTTTGATTCTGAAACCACCAACGAGCTTCTTGCCACTTATTTAGATAAAATTGAACGAGCTGTCATTCCGGGATTTTACGGTGCCATGAAAAATGGTACAGTTGTTACTTTCTCCCGCGGCGGTTCCGATATTACCGGTTCTTTGGTTGCCAAAGCAATCAATGCGAATTTGTATGAGAACTGGACAGACGTTTCCGGCTGCTTAGTTACCGATCCACGTATCGTAAAAAATCCGGAAGTCATTCATACCATTACTTATATGGAATTACGAGAGCTCGCCTACATGGGTGCTTCCGTACTCCACGAAGATGCAATCTTCCCGGTACGAAAAGCCGGTATTCCAATTAACATCCGAAACACAAACCGTCCGGAAGACGATGGAACAATGATTGTAGAAAGCACCTGCCGGATTCCTGCTTATACCATCACCGGTATTGCCGGAAAAAAAGGCTTTGTAGCCGTTAATATTGAAAAAGATATGATGAACTCCGAAATCGGTTTTGGTCGCAAAGTCCTCAGCGCTTTTGAAGACAATGGTATCTCTTTTGAGCATATGCCATCCGGTATTGATACCATGACTATTTTTGTTCATCAGGACGAATTTCAGGAAAAAGAGCAGGAAGTTATTGCTGACATCAACCGTTTAGCAAAACCGGATACCATTCATCTGGAATCTGATTTAGCTTTGATTGCTGTTGTAGGACGTGGCATGAAGAGTACACGTGGTACTGCCGGTCGTTTGTTCTCCGCCCTTGCTCACGCACATATCAATGTAAAAATGATTGATCAGGGCTCGAGTGAGTTAAATATTATCATCGGTGTAAATAATGAAGATTTCGAAGATGCAATTCGCGCTATCTATGATATTTTCGTAGTTGCAAGATTATAATTGCAAATTGAAAGAGGCTGCCATTTTGGCAGCCCCTTTTTTATTTCTGTCATTTTTAAATTTCTACATCAGCACTATAATCCACATTGTCATAATGGAAACCAAACATGTGATAAAAATCTTCCCAGTAACCTTCAATGTCACCAAGCTCGCCAATGTTCTCTGTCGTAACTAAGTCCCAAAGCTTTGTTATTTCATTCTGGACTTTATCTTCCATTTCCCAGTCATCAAGACGGATATAACCTTCTGCATCCGTTTCCTTTGCCGGCAGTTTGTCGATAAACAAACGGTTCATCTGCTCGATGCACCCCTCATGCAGCCCCTCTTTCTTCATAATCTTATAAAGCAGAGAAATGTAAAGCGGGACAATCGGAATTGCCGCACTACTCTGGGTAACCAGCGCTTTATTTACTGAGATGTAAGCCTTCAAGCCTTTCGCCTCAAACTCTTTTGTGAGTTTTTTCGATGTCTCAAAAAGATGTTTCTTTGCCTGACCAATACTGCCCTCTTTGTAAATCGCATGAGTCAACTCCGGTCCGATATAAGAATATGCTAGCGTAACCGCATTGTCACTCAAGACATCAGCATCCACAAGTGCCTGAATCCATGCTTCCCAGTCTTCGCCGCCCATAACTTTGACGGTATTTTCAATCTCTTCTTCGTTGGCAACCGGTACCGTTACATCTTTGATTTCATTGTTTCGCAAATCAATGGTTTTGTTTGTCAGTTCTTTTCCCACAGTTTTCAGTACAGATGATACTGTCGTTCCATCCGGCATCGTTCTTCTCGGAGCTGCCATACTGTAAACAACCATATCAACTTTTCCAAAATCTTTGCGAATCGTCTCTATTACCTGATTTTTCATTTCTTCCGAAAAACCGTCACCATTAAATGACTTTGCATAATAACCGTCTTCTTTGGCAAACTCTTCAAATGCCTTTGTGTTATACCAGCCGGCAGTTGCCGTTCTTCTTCCATTGGACTCTCTCTCAAATGCCACGCCAATCGTATCTGCCCCGTAACCATATGTTACTGCAATACGGCTTGCCAAACCATAACCGGTCGAAGAGCCAATCACCAATACTTTTTTCGGTCCTTCCACCATGCCTTTTTCTTTACAATAAGCAATCTGTCTTCTCACACTCTCTTTGCAGCCAGCCGGATGTGCTGTCGTGCAGATAAATCCTTTTACTTTTGGTTCTACTATCATCTTATCCTCCAAATTCTTTTGCATCAATCAAAACTACTAAACAACCCGCATCCCCATTCATAAGGGAACACTTTATGCTATAGTATAACATAAAACAAAATCATAAAAAAGTGCAAAATACTTCCCGCCACCACGAACAAGTGGAAAATGGAATGCACATATTTTTTCTTTTTACCAATACCATACAAAATTGCTCCAATGGTGTAAGCAACACCGCCGGTAAACAAAAAGACGGTTCCTCCGGTACCAAGACACTGCACCGTCGGTTTAATAAAGAAAATAATACACCATCCCATCGCAAGATAGCAAATCATTGACAAAATCTGATATTTTTTCAAATCAATTGCCGTCAGAGTTGCCGCAATGAAACAGCACGCCCACACAATACCAAAAATCACAAATGCCTGTACCGGGTACTGTGGTCTCAGTGCCGTCAAGGTGACCGGCGTATAAGTTCCTGCGATTAGAAAATAAATTGTACAGTGATCAATAACCTGAAACACCTTTTTAGGCATTTCCGGTTTCAAACCATGATAAATACTTGACATCGCATAGAGTACTACCATCGTGGAGCCATAAATAGCCGCTCCCACAACACCCCATGCATCTGTGTGTATTACTGCAAAAATCACACAGAGTACCAGTGCCGCAATTGCCAGCGCACCACCGGCAATATGCGAAACCATATTAAAAATTTCTTCTCCTTTTGTATAAGATGGAAGGACACGGTCTTCCAAATGTGTTCTAACTTTTTTCATGCTAAAACCTCCGATGAATTACATTTTTCTCCGAAGCACCATCGTTATGAGTATTCCTGATAAAGAACCAAGAAATACAATCGCAATCGGCAGAAGCGGAGCCGTATCGCCGGTAGCCGGTGATGGATTTGTCGCAAGTGTTCCAATCACACTTGTATTCTTCGTGGAATTTGTCTGTCTCGTTGTAAGTGCTGCAGCCGTACGGTAGGCAAGCGCATACGTAGAGAAACGGTCTGTCTTAAATGTAACCGTATTTGTTGCTGAATCCAAATCTTCCAATACGGATACTTTTCCTTTATGAACACGAAGGACAACAAATTCACGCGACGCATTCCGCAAATCCGAAGGAACCGTTACCGTTACAGAAATCGGTTTTGCCAAATTTGTTACCTTTTTCTCTGAACTGCTTCCTACTTTCTTCCACAGTGTGATATCCAAATATTCACCGACCGAATAACCCGACAGATTTGCAATCACAAGTTCCTTATCGTTTTGAGGAACACTGCCGTCAATATTCTTGATTCGCAATTCAATGTTTGCATTACTGCCATCTTCTACCGCCTGCTGCTCTCCATTTGACAGTACAGATGTTTTCAAATCCTGTGTGCCTGTTACAAGTGCTGTATTCGGTGCTCCGTCAACCACCTTGACATGCTTTTTCACAATACCGGCAATTGTCTGGGACGGTGAAGCAGTCGGTGTAACTGCATTTCCATCCGTATTATTATCACCTGAATTGCCTGCATTATCCGCATCGGTGTCATCCGATGCCGGGAGCGATGCCGGCTGATTTAATACCACTGTGCAATCTGACATATTACCGGCACAATCGGTTGCGGTAATTACATATACCATCGTTTCCTGTTCTGCTGTCAAAGTAAATGTAACCGTATTATTTTCTATACTCTGCGGTTTTCCGTTCACGGTAACATTCGACAGATTCTCATCCGATACCGTTACCTCACGGCTGTTTGCCTCATATGTGGCATCTTTTTCAACACCTTTAATCTCCGGCATTTTCGTATCTTTCTTATAATTGAATACACTCGGATAATAAATTTCACCCGTAGTCTCATTCATGATATAGAATTTTTCTTCACCGCAGTCTGTATCTTTTGTAAGAGCAATCTCATCCAGTGCTTTTCCTTCTTCTTCTCTCAAAAGTTCGTAACCATCTTTTGGTACAATCTTTAAATCCGAAGTATACCAGCCGGTATCCGAAACACTGCCTTCAATTCGGTACTGACCGTCTTTTCCGGCACTCGCATAGCGGCGGTCAACCAAAAGCAGACCGGACACATACTCAAAGGTATAATTATCTGCCTTGCCGCCTTTTGGTGTAAGCTCTTTTGTCTCTTTCGCTGTCTGTGTAAAATCAACCGTTGGGGCTACATAGCCGGCTGCCGTCTCCGGTGTTTCCACAACACCGTTCTGCGTTACAAATCCGGTTACTTTTACAGAGCCCTTAGCTAACGTTTCATGATAATACAAATCATCGCCCGAATATGTCGCCTTCAAAACCGCTTTATCAACAGAAAAACCACATGTCGTCTTTGCTTCTTTGCCACCGTTATAAACCAGTGTCACATCCGTTGCATATTTACCATGTGAAAGTCCTTCTTTGGCAGTAATCCAGAATTCATTTCCTGTATTTTTTACTTCAAAATATTTGTCATCGCCAAGAATGACTTTCTGTATCGTAGCGTCTGCATTTGCCTTATCCGTATTTTTAAAGGTTATTTTGGTCTGTGGCGTTGATGTGTAACCATAAACCGCATCCGCAATTTTAAGCGTATCTGCCGTAATATCATAAATCGGTTTCGTAATCGTAAACTCACGCTCCGCATTATTACCGGCTGAATCTCTCGCCACCACGGTATAAGTCTTAGAGCCTTTCTGCGGGCAGGCAATCTCTTTCTCTGCCGTCTTCATCACTTCCGACTCTTCAGCAATCGAAAGGGCACTTCCGGATGCCGTAACATCGGTTCCCTCATAGAGTGTTGTCTCATTTAAATTACTGTCTGAAACTTTCAAAGACAAAACTTCCGTGATATATTCTTTTTCATCCACGATACCCTGTTCTTTTCCATTTTCAACCTTATTGATTTGCGGCTGCTTGTTATCAAACACCAAACCATTAGAAGAAATATAAGTTGACAAACCGGCATGATTTGTTATTTTTGCATAAATAACCGCACTCTCATATTCCTCCGGTGAAATCGAAAATCCATCCTCATACGTTACCCAGTTTAATTTGGTATCTAAACTCTCTGCTGTTCCTTCCACGGCTTTTTCCGATATACAATACTGAATTGGTTCCAGTCCGCTCTCTTCATCCGTTGCACGGATGGATACCGCTTTGGTCTGATTAAAAAACAGTCCAAAACTTACGGAATTACAAAACTCAGCCCACAGATTGGAGGATACGGTAATACCTTCTCCATTTCTAAAATACGGAGCCGTATTATCTATTTTTATCGTCTCTTTCATCTGCGCAGAAATTTCACCCGTCTGTGTATTCATAACATAAAAACTTTTCTCTACACCGTTTGTCGGCCCAGCCACGGAAATCGACTGTGTCTGGGAAGCGAAAGAATCTGCTGCTTCCGAATCACTAATTTGATAATTCGCCGCCGGGCGGATGGCTACATAATCCGATACATACCAATCGTAGCCTTTTACCTTTTTACCTTCAATCACATAGCCGTCACGAAGTACATGATGTTTCACTTCCAGTTCACCGGCTGCATATGAAAATTCATAGTCATGTGAAGAACCGCCATCCGGAATCAGCTGCATCGTTTCCATTGCACGTTTATCCGATGTAAATTCCTGACTATTCTGATTTTCATCCATATAATATAATTTCGGTGCCACAAAATCTGCATCTTTTACAAATACATCCTTTGTGTCTCCATTTTTAAAATCCGCCGCTGTGTACTCAATTGTTCCTTTCAAATCCGGCAGCGTATGATAACCGACATCTTTCTGACCGGTGTAACGCACTAACATGTTGGCTTTTTTAATCGTTACGCTGCATTTGCAGGTCACCTCGGATTCAGCATCTCCATTATAAGCAATCCGAACCGCTTCGGTATAAGTTCCTGCATGAAGTCCCTGTTTTGGACGTATTTTTGTACCCTCTGCAACTTCAAAATACTCTGCTTCCCCATTTGCACCTTCCAATGTGATGGAATCTGCTGCCACCGGCTGATTGTTTGCTTTATTTATCAGACTTACCGCCTGTGCTTCCACCTCTTCATAACCATAAGTCAGCGCCGAACTGCCACTGCCAAAATCGAGGTTTTTCGCATCAACATCAAGTACCGGATTTTTCAGTGTCAATGTCGTAACTTTCTGATTACCGGACTTATCCTCTGCTGTAATCTCATAGACAATATCATCATTCGTTTCCGTGGTTCTCTCAATGACAAACGATACACTTCCCTTTGTGATATCATCTTCTGTTTTTGTGAGAACCGTATTGGAACCGTTTTTCACAGTAACCTTTGAAAGATAATCATCCGTAACTGTAATTTTTTTGCGATCTGCAATATAACTTTTCGTATCCCCTAATTTTTTACTTCCACACAAAATTTCCGGAAGGGTCTTATCCACAGTAATCTGATTGGATGCGGAATAAGTTGTATTTCCCGCCTTATCGACTACACGGGCATAGAAAATACGTTTCCCCTCCTGGCTGAACGTAACCGTGTCCCCTTCTGCAAGAGTAACCCAGGAAGCTGACTTTAACTGGCTTGCCGTCATCGCCTTTGTTGCCAGCACATAAGCACGGCTGTCCACTTTACTCGTCTCATCCTCTGCACTCAGAGAAAATACAACTTCATGATTAAAGCAATCCTCGCCAATTTCATGATCGGCATCCGAATACTGTTTTCCTTCATAAGTTATCGTTGCTGTCGGTTTGGTCTTATCAATATTAATCTGTCCATCCCGCTTTTCTGCCACCGTTATTGCACCGGTGATTCCTTTATTATTTTTATTTTTCAAATAAACATTAAGTGGTCCCTGATTCGTACCATCGGATGAACAAATGATGGAATCTTTAAAATCGCTCTCACCCGTTGAAATCAAATAGCCGCTCATCGGTACAATCTTTACAGCTGAAGTATACCACTGTTTTCCATCGACAAGTTTTCCTTTTGTACCACTAACTGTGTACGGTTTCGTTGGTGTCGGATAACGCTTAATGGTAATTGTTTTATTCAAATCAATTGTTTTTGCCTTATAGTTACTACCCTCGCTGACATGCAGATAAATCGCATAAGGATCATCACTGTCTGCTTTCGGACGGTTTTCTGTCGTGCCATCTTTCACAACAATGTAGGCACTTCCCATTCCCTCTTTCGAAGATACAATACTTGGATTAATGATTTCTCCGGTATAATAGTATTCCTCTTTAATCGTACTGGTATCAAAATCAGAAAGCTGCGGCTCGCCCTTCTGAATCGTAACAACTACATCTTGACTGCGCACTTCCTCAGAATCTAAGTCATACTGGTTGTTATCAACACTTTTTACCATACAGTAGTAATAATAATCACCGGCTCCGGTATCTTTTGGAATGGAATATGTCGTTGTCTTAGCACCATTTCCAACCAGCGCCTCGCCGGTACCGTTTGCCGTTTTGCTCACATACCACTGACACTCATAACCGGCTCCTGCCGGCGGTGTTACTTCCACTTTCACTTTGATGGTTGAATCCATCGGATATGTATACGGTCCTACCGGCTGCTCTACCACCTGGCAGGTCGGTTTTTCTAACTGAACCGGTGCCGCTTCCCTCTTTTTCTTAATTGCCTTCTTTTCCTCTTCTGGCAGATTGTCGGATTCGTCCTGTTTGGCTGCTGACTGATATTGCGGTTCCTCACTTGCCTGTGGCTCATCCGTCGCCTTTTCCTCGTCTTTTTTCTCTTCTTCCGGCTTTGTCGTTTCTTCTGCCGGTTTTGTCTCCTCACTGTCCTGCTTTTCTTCCGGTTCTTCAGTTACAACCGGCTCCACCGTCACATCCGGTGTCATCGTCGGCTCAAGTTCCTCCTCTGACACAGTTTCGGTCTGGCTCTCACCCGTCATCTCATCCGCCAGTGATGGCAGGACAAGAACAGCTCCTACAATGGCAACCAGACAGATGGCACCGGTCACAAGAGACTTCCATTTATTCTCCTTTGCAAATAGATTTCTTATCGCATGATAAATTGTCAAAAAGGCAATGACTACAATCATTACCGGGTAGGTAAGTGGTTTACACTTCTTTCCAATCTTAATTAAAAAATCCAAAATCTTTTTCTTCATAAAAAATCCCTCCATGGGTATAATATCCGCACATTAATGCAGTATTATTATACACCTAATGGAGGGTGTTTTGCAAGATAGTAATTCGTTTAGTCCATGATATCGACGTCTTCACCTCGAAGAATTTTATTAATATTTCTTACGGCACACATTTTTCCGCACATCGTACATGTATCTTCTTTTTCCGGTTTGCTTTCTGCACGGTAACGGCGTGCTTTTTCCGGGTCAATGGCAAGTTCAAACTGCTTTTCCCAATCAAGATTGCGACGTGCTTCGCTCATTTCAAAATCCCAGTCTTTTGCACCCGGCAGTCCTTTTGCCACGTCCGCAGCATGGGCTGCAATGCGGGAAGCAATAATTCCTTCTTTAACATCTTCAAGTGTAGGGAGACGCAAGTGCTCTGCCGGTGTTACATAGCAAAGGAATGATGCACCATAAGTCGCAGCAATTGCTCCACCAATCGCACTGGTAATATGATCATAACCCGGTGCAACATCGGTCACCAAAGGTCCTAATACGTAAAATGGCGCTCCCTTACATACCGTCTGCTGAATTTCCATGTTTGCACGAATCTGATTCAGCGGCATATGACCCGGTCCCTCAACCATAACCTGTACATTGTGATTCCATGCACGCTGTGTCAGTTCACCAAGTGCAACCAATTCGGAAATCTGCGAAATGTCTCCGGCATCTTCAATACTTCCCGGACGGCAGGCATCTCCTAAACTGATTGTCACATCATACTCTTCGCAGATATCCAAAAGTTCATCATATCTCTCATAAAATGGATTTTCATTTCCGGTTAATTCCATCCATGCAAAAATAATGGAACCGCCGCGGGATACAATATTGGTGTGACGCAGATTCTGTTTAAAACGGTCTGCTGTGGCACGGTTAATTCCACAGTGAATGGTCATAAAATCAACACCGTCTTTGGCGTGCATTTTTACGACTTCCATCCACTCATCGGAAGTAATGTCTTTTAATGCTTTGTTATAGTAAACAACGGCATCATAAATCGGCACGGTACCAATAACAGCCGGACATTCACTTGTCAATTTACGGCGGAATTTCTGTGTATCACCAAATGAACTCAAGTCCATAATTGCCTCAGCACCCATATCGACAGCCGCCTGTACTTTCTTCATTTCCACATCCAAATCAAGACAATCCTTACTCGTTCCAAGATTAACATTGATTTTTGTTTTCAAACGAGAACCAATTCCATACGCTTTTAAGCATTTGTGATTTTTATTGGCAGGAATCGCAACCTGTCCTTTTGCAACTAACTCGCGGAGTTCTTCCACATCGAAATTTTCATAAGCGCTGACACGCTCCATCTCCGGTGTGATAATTCCTTTTCTCGCTGCATCCATCTGTGTCGTATAATTACTCATTCTTATCCTCCATTCAAAAAAAGAAGACCACAAATGTGGTCCTCCATAGATTCTTCCTCCGTTGGCATTACCCACATCAGGTTTCGGGTCGAAGGTGTCACCTTCCTCTCAGCCTGTCTGCAAGCTCCCCGGATTTATTGACATACCGCTATTATAGCTCATGTTGCTCCTCTTGTAAACAAGATTCTTCCAAAAGATGAAAGAGAGCAATCTTATAAATCAAAACAATGCGGATGTCACGGTCACAGTACCGGTTTTTCACAAATTCACACGTCTTATACAAAAAAATAAGTCCGGCGGTCACTGCTGTTATGGCAAACACCACCGCAGGAAGCTGTAAAAAAACAAGTGTAAGCACCGTAACTGCAAAACCAGCCACAATATAGATAAAGTTGCGGCTGATACCAATTGACTGCTGCACGGTGTCCAAAAGTCCTTTTAATGCCAAATCCAGTTCTTCTTCCGACGAATGACTCAGTTTCTCATAAATATCGCAAAACACGTCCATGCTTTGTTTTCTTTTTAATTTATCGGTATAGCATACATACCGTTCTTTTCCAAATTCTCTTTGAATCAATTTTCCCAATACACTTTTCACCATTCACTCTCCTTTAGTAAAATCAAAACTGCCTTTTTATCCTATAGTATTCAACCATATCTTGTTTCGTTATTCCCACAAAAAAGAATTACCGTAATTTTCCCATGTTAACAAAACGTTTACATTTTCGCAAAACTATCCTAACATCTAACCCCTATACTAACGATTGTAACATGAATTTGCTTACAAGATTCTTTTTTTCATAAATTGTTTTGGTGTTTTTAAACCAAACTTTCTCCTCTTTTTAATGCAGAAAGGAAGATGGTTCCCCGCCATCTTCCTTTTTGTTATGCAAAAACCGACAAACACCATCACTTTCCAAAAAGCTTAGTATTTGCCGGTCTTAAGTATTCCCTAACTAAAAGGAAAATTTATACATTGTTTCGGATTCAAAGGTTTCGCCTGCCTTAATCACGCATGGCGTAAAGGACTTAACATTGATGGAGTTCGGGAAAAACTGCGTTTCAAAGCAGATACCGGTTCTCTTTGTATAAGTTTGTCCATCTTTTCCTTTCTCATTCTCAATAAAGTTTCCGGAATAAAGCTGCATGCCCGGAAGGTCTGTATACACTTCCATTGTTCTGCCACTTTCCTTTTCTGTCACTTCTGCTACTTTTGCAAAAGTTCCTTCCGGCTTATCCAAAACATAGTTGTGGTCATAACCACCTGCCAAAACAATCGGTGGATAATCGGAATCAATATCGTCACCTACACATCTTGGCTTTCTGAAATCCATTGGTGTGTCGGTCACATCTACAATTGTTCCGTCCGGAATCAAATCGTCACTTGTCGACGTAAAGCCGTTTGCTTTTATCGTCACAATGTGGTCCGTAATTTGTCCGCCCTTGTGTCCTTTTAAGTTAAAGTAACTATGATTTGTCAAATTGCAAAGTGTGTTTTTGTCTGATTTTGTCACATAATGCAATTTTAATTCATTGTCATCTGTCAACGTATAGGTCAGACTCACATCAAGATTTCCCGGATATCCCTGCTCTCCATCCGGACTTACACGGGTAAATGTGACACTGTTGTCACCAACTGCTGCCTGGTACATAACCTGATGATAGCCCGGTGTGCCGCCATGCAGATTATTCTTTCCATCATTTTTCTCAAGCTCATACGTTACACCGTCTAACTCAAATTTGGCATCGCCGATGCGGTTTCCATGACGTCCGATGAACGCGCCGAAAAAGCATCCATTCACTTCATAACCGGCAACGTTATCAAATCCAAGAACAATATCTTCCACATTGCCGTTTTTATCCGGTACCATCAAAGACACTAAGTTTGCACCATAATCAATGACGCTTACCGATACGTTATTCTTGTTTGTGATAGTGTAAAGAGTTACCTCTTCTCCATTCTTTGTTGTTCCAAAACTTTTTTGTGCTACACTCATTCTGCCTGTTCCTCCTTTTCTTCAACCATAATACCTAATTCATCTAACTGCTTTGCATCCACCGGACTTGGTGCATTTGTCATCAGACAAGAAGCATCTTTTACTTTCGGGAATGCAATTACTTCACGAATACTGTCTTCTTTTGCCATCAGCATAACCAGACGATCCAGACCATAGGCCAGTCCTGCATGAGGTGGAACGCCGTATTTGAAGGCATCTAACAAAAATCCGAACTGCTCATACGCATCTTCTTTGGAGAAATTTAATGCTTCAAACATCTTCTCCTGAATATCGTTCTGGTGAATTCGGATAGAACCACCACCGATTTCCGTACCATTTAATACAATGTCATAAGCCTGTGCACGAACACGTCCCGGATCACTTTCCAGATATGGAATATCCTCTTCCATCGGCATTGTAAACGGATGATGCATTGCCTGGAAACGGCCCAGTTCCTCATTGAACTCAAGAAGCGGAAACTCCGTTACCCAGAGGAACTTAAATTCATTTTTGTCAAGCAAATCCATCTGTTTCGCAAGCTCCAGACGAAGGTTTCCAAGCACATCCCAGACAACTTTATTTTTATCCGCTGCAAACAACAGCAAATCGCCCGGCTCACCAGCCATTGCTTCTACTAAGTTTTTCAATTCCTCTTCTGTCATAAATTTTGCAAAAGAAGATTTATAGCTGCCATCCTCATTGATACACAGATAAGCAAGTCCTTTGGCACCAAAATCTTTTGCAAAGTCAACTAATTTATCAATCTTCTTACGTGGCATAGCGCCCTGTCCCTTCGCATTAATACCACGCACGGAACCGCCATTTTCAATGGCACCGGTAAATACGCCAAAACCACAATTTTTAACAACTTCTGTCACATCATTAAGCTCCATGCCAAAGCGGGTATCCGGCTTATCCGACCCAAAACGGTCCATTGCTTCCTGCCAGGTCATACGTGGAATTGGGAGTGGAACATCCACATCAATCAAAGCAAACATTTTCTGCAGTAATCTCTCATTGACATCCAGAACATCGTCCACATCAACAAAAGATAATTCCATATCAATCTGTGTAAACTCCGGCTGTCTGTCTGCACGCAGATCCTCATCGCGGAAACATTTTGCAATCTGGAAATAACGGTCATAACCGGAACACATAAGGAGCTGTTTTAACACCTGCGGACTCTGTGGCAGCGCATAAAAACTGCCCGGATGCACACGGCTTGGCACAAGATAATCACGTGCTCCCTCCGGTGTACTCTTAATCAAAATCGGTGTTTCAATCTCCAAAAATCCTTCATCTGCCAAAAACTGGCGTGCGACCATAGCAACTTTACTGCGTAAAATCAGATTACGCTGCAAATCCGGACGACGCAAATCAAGATAACGATATTTCAAACGAAGTTCGTCTTTTGTTTTTGAATTCTCCTCAATTGGGAATGGTGGTGTTTCCGATTCAGAAAGAATCCGGATATCGGTGGCAACCACTTCAATCTCACCGGTTTTCAAATTCTCATTGATCGCACCGGAACGCTTTGTAACAGTTCCTGTAACAGCCACAACAAACTCACTTCTTAATTTTGCTGCTTTTTCAAACCCTTCTTTTCCAACATTGCTTTCTTCGAAAATAAGCTGGATAATACCGGAACGGTCTCTTAAATCCACAAAAACAATTCCGCCTTTGTTACGACTTTTCTGAACCCATCCCATCACGGTAACGGTTTGAGAAATATTTTCTGTTGTTAATTCCGCGCATCGGCATGTGCGCTTTAATCCTGTCATTGACTCTGCCATAATAACCTCCATAGATAACCCGATTGTATCGGTTTGTTTTGCTAATTAATCTGCGTAAATCATTTCAATCTCTTCATAGCCATCTGCCATGAGCTGTTCCTTCTGGAATTTTTTGTTCTTTTTCATAATATTAATAGCAACAATAATTCCTTTTTCTCTTTCGGCTTTTGCCTTTTCGATTACTTCTGCGATTACATCCGCAGATGCTTTTTTATCAATCAAATAGGCTTTTTTCTGAGCTGCCGACGGCACTTTGTAATCACGCTCTAAAAGCAGCATAACAATACGCTCAAATCCAATGGAAAATCCACATGCACATGTGTTATTTCCGGTGAACTTTCCAATCATTTCATCGTAACGTCCGCCGCCACCGACAGAACCGCCAAACTCATCCATCGCAATTTCAAAAATTGGTCCGGTATAATAACTCATACCACGGACAAGTGTCGGGTCAAAAACAATTTTAAAATTTGCTGTTTTAACTTTTTCTACTGTAGAAATAATAGTCTCCAAATCTTCGGCAGATCCCTCTTCCAAAAACTCGCCAAGCGTATCTTTCATATAGCGTACGCCCTCAATATCACTTGTTACTGTCTCAAATAAAGTCTTACATTTTTGTACGGATTCACCGGCATAACCGGCCTCTAAAAGTTCTGCCACAACGCCGTCCATGCCAATCTTGTCCATCTTATCAAGAATGATAAACACTTCGTCGTATTCTTCTTCCGGGAATCCGCAGAAAGCAGCCATTCCTTTTAAGATTTTACGATTATTAATGCGGATAGTAAAGTTTTCAAAATCCAGTTTACCAAGCAGCGTCGTCGTTGCGAGAATCAATTCAATTTCCGCTAAATTTGACGGCTCGCCTAAAATATCAATATCACACTGCATAAACTGGCGGTAACGCCCACGCTGCGGTCTGTCAGCACGCCATACATTTCCCATCTGAAGTGCCTTAAACGGAACCGGCAGTTCATTTGCATTATTCGCATAATATCTGGATAACGGCACTGTAAGGTCATAGCGCAGACCACCATCAACCAAATCACTTTCGGTTTCTGCCGTTTCCAAATTCAGTTTCTGACCACGTTTCAAGATTTTGAAAATGAGTTTTTCATTTTCACCGCCCTGTTTATTATTCAAATTTTCAATATGTTCCACACAAGGGGTCTCAATCGACTGGAAACCAAAAGTACGATATGTCTCTTTAATCTGTCCGATTACATAATCTCGAATCTCCATCTCTCTTGGCAGAATATCTTTCATTCCGGTTGTTGGTTTTTTCTTTAATGCCATAATTTCTTTTTCCTTTCTATCATCTCATCAATGCGGAGAATATAATCATCCACACTTTTTACGTTTTCAATGCGCTCCATACGGTTTTCTTCATGAATGACATACTTTGTGGAGCCGCCGCTGCCAAGTGCCGCAATCGTTTCCCATTCTTCCATGATTAACGTATTATATAAACACTCCTTACCTGGTTTTGCATAGGCAACATTTTCCTGATTTGTATTTCTTGTGGTACCTGCCTTATTTTTCTGGCGGTACATATAATACGGCAGATATCCGTAATCTCTTAAGATATCCTCGCTTGCCTTCTGAATAATCGGAATCAGTGTATCTTCCGGGCGAATTTCTCCACCTCTCTCCATCTGTTCACGTCTCATTCTGGACGCCCTCTTAATCACAAGCGTATGCACGGTGACACTGTCCGGGTCAAGTTCATGGATTTTATACATCGTATTGCAAAAATCTACTTCATCTTCTTCCGGCAGCCCGACAATCACATCCATATTAATGTTATCAAAACCAGCCTTACGTGCCATCCAAAATGTTTCATTCACACGTTCTACTGTGTGATTTCTGCCGAGCAATTCTAATGTATGCTGCTTCATTGTCTGTGGATTAATGGAAATACGCGTCACACCGGCACGTTTTAAAATTTCAAGTTTTTCCATTGTAATACTGTCCGGTCTCCCGGCTTCCACTGTAAACTCAAGTGCCTTTTTTACATCCAGATGCTTTTGTATCATATCCATCAGTTTCTGTAACTGCTGCTCATTCAGAGATGTCGGCGTTCCGCCCCCTACATAAATGGTATGCAGCGGTCTCTCTCCGGCCTGCAGACTAAAAGCAGCCATCTCTTTTTCCAGTGCCTCTAAATAGGCATCCACCTTCGTGGCATAACTCTTGTAATCATAAGAAGAAAAGGAACAGTACTGACAGATGGAAGGGCAGAACGGAATTCCAATGTAGACACTGTATCCGTTTTTTTCATCCAAATCTTTTACCATCTCATATTCTTTCTCTGCAACATCCATCACAAGAGAAATCTTTGCTTTGCTCACCAGATATTCTTCTTTTAAGCACTCACGGACTTCTTCTTTGGTTTTCCCTTCAAAAAGCATGCGAAGTGGAATTTTCGCAGGACGAATCCCGGTAAGAATCCCCCATGGCAGTGTCTTATTTGCTTTCTCTGAAAACTGTCTGTACACCGCAGCTTTTACACTGTTTTTATCATAGCCTATCGGTAAATCCAAATGAAAGAAAAGCTCATCTCCAAAATAACATGACAAGGGATATCCCTCTTGCTCTTTCCAGTCTTCCCTCTCTTTAATTTCACAAGGGTGTTCCGGAAAAAAACTTTGGGAAAGTGCTCTCATATCATAAGCAAATTCCAATGGCTTTTTGTCATTTTTCTTCATTTCAAAAGTAATCATACATAAATCCCCTATGCATATGGATTGTTTGCCGCCTCATAGGCAACCGTTGTTTCCGGCCCATGTCCCGGATAAATTTTAACATCATCCGGCAGCACAAGCACTTTATTCCGCACGGAATCTAACAACTGTGCCGTATTTCCGGTCGGCAAATCCGTTCTGCCAATCGATTCCATGAAAATGGTATCTCCACTAAATAAAGCCTTCTCCTTTTCTTCATAATAACAGCATCCGCCTTTCGTATGCCCCGGCGTATAAATGACACGGAATACAAATCCGGCAATCTCAAGTTTCTCACCGTCACGCAGTAACATCTCAGGCTCAATTGCCACCTCATAGCCTGCCATCGCACTGGCATTCAGATGCGGGTCTTTCAAAACATCAAGTTCTTCCCTGTAAGCATACACTTTTCCACCAACATAAGAGACAAGGTCACTCACGCCGGTAATGTGGTCAAAGTGTCCGTGTGTTAATAAAATCCCCTCACAGTCCCAGCCGTTTTTGCGAATCTGGTCTGCTATTTTTTTTGCTTCGTCACCAGGGTCAATCACAACACAAGAATTGGTACCTTCCTGATGAATGATATAACAATTAGTACATACCTGACCTACTGTCAGCATAATGATTTCCATAATATTTCTCCCTTTTTAACCGTTCGTGCTTCGCTCAATGTCGTTTACACTTTCTACGGATTTTAATTTACTGATTAACCGGTCTAACTGTTCCACACCATGTGTTTCAAATCCAACGGTAATCGTTGCGCGCTCCTGCTTGGTTGTGCGGACATTCATGGATTTCACATCAATATTATTTTCCGTAAAAATACGGGAAATGTCAAACAATACACCACTTCTGTTATAACAGTAAATGACGATTTCAACCGGATAAACCTCACCGCTGTCTTTTGCCTCCGGACTCCATTCAGCTTCAATCAGGCGATTTTTCTCCGATACCGGCAGGTGAATCATATTCACACAATCGGTACGGTGAATTGACACACCGCGGCCTCTTGTAACAAATCCAACAATTTCATCTCCCGGAACCGGGCTGCAGCATTTCGAAAAACGAACTGCCAAATCATCCAAACCTTCCACAATAATGCCGCTTTTGCTCTTTAAGTGTTCTTTGGATGTGTGTTCTGCCACCTGCTTTGCCTCTTTTGCATTCTCAATTACTTCATGCACCTGAGCATCCGAAACAATGCGTTTGTTTTTCTTGTTATACTCATCTTGTAACTTATTAACAACCTGCCCTTCTTTTAAACCACCGTGCCCAATTGCGGCACACACAGACTCCCAGTCACGAAATCCATATTTGCGGATGCAGGCTGCTGTATATTCATTTCGCAAAAGAACCGAAAGGTCAATGCCTTTGTTTTTGCAGTAAGTATGCAAAAGTTCTTTTCCTTTAATAATATTATCTTCCTTAAATTCGTTACGGAACCACTGGTTAATTTTATTCTTTGCCTGACTGCTCTTGACAAGATTTAGCCAGTCACGGCTTGGACCACGGCTGTTTTGACTGGTAATAATGTCAATGCGGTCACCATTTTGAATCTCATAATCCAGTTTCACGATACTGCCATTTACTCTGGCACCCACCATTTTATTTCCCACTGCTGTGTGGACAGCATAGGCAAAATCAATCGGTGTGGAGCCGGCAGGAAGATTTTTTACATCTCCATTTGGTGTAAAGCAGTAAATTCGGTCGGAATACAAATCCAAATCACTTTTAATGGAACTCAAAAATTCCTTATTATCATCCATGTCATGCTGCCATTCCAAAATTCTACGCAGCCATGCCATCTTCTCTTCTTCTCTCTGATTTTTGGAACTGTTGCTTCCACCGCTCTCTTTGTAACGCCAGTGAGCCGCAATACCATATTCTGCCGTTCGATGCATTTCATACGTACGAATCTGAATTTCAAACGGCTGACCGGTCGGACCAATCAGTGTCGTATGCAGAGACTGGTAATGATTTGGTTTCGGCATCGCAATGTAGTCTTTAAAACGCCCCGGAATCGGTTTATACATCTCATGAATAATACCAAGTGCCGTGTAGCACTCCTGATCATTGTCCACAATAATACGAATCGCAAATAAATCGTAAATCTGGTCTAATGTCTTATGCTGTTTTGCCATCTTGCGGTAAATACTAAACAAGTGTTTTACACGTCCGTCAATAGTTGCCTTAATATTATTTTCAATCAGCCGCTTATCCACTTCTTCCATAATTTCTTTTACGAAATTTTCCTTATATTCCTTGATGGCATTAAACTGTTCGCTCAAATCCCGATAAGCTTCCGGCTCTAAATACTGTAAAGACAAATCATCTAATTCAACCTTTACTTTGGATATACCAAGTCGATCCGCAATCGGCGCATAAATCTCCATCGTTTCTTTTGATTTTTCTTTCTGTTTCTCCGGCTTCATAAACTGCATTGTCCGCATATTGTGAAGGCGGTCAGCCAGTTTAATAATAATTACGCGGATATCTTTCGCCATCGCAAGAAACATCTTACGCAGATTTTCCGCCTGTAACTCTAATTTATCAGAAGAATAATTCAACTGTGTCAATTTCGTAACACCATCCACCAATGCCGCAATTTCTGCGCTGAACATCTCTGTCAAATCTTCTGTCGTATATTTTGTATCTTCAACAACATCGTGAAGCAGCCCCCCCACGATGGTCTCCTTATCCATCTCAAGCTGTGCAAGAATTATCGCCACACATACCGGGTGAATCAAGTATGGTTCGCCGGATTTTCTCTTCTGGTCTTTATGGGCATCCTTCGCCAGTTCATAAGCTTTGTTAATCATCTCCAAATCATTGGAAGGATGGTAACTGCTGACCGTTTTTTTCAAGATTTCAAACAAATCATCCGGATCTGTAAAATTCGGCGGAATCAATTCCGTTGACAATTCACCGGTATCAAACGTTTCAACCAATCCGACTGTCTTTTCTTCCTCCATATGGCTCCTCCTTCTTATGTGGTATCTTACTTATTATAATGGGATTCCCTTGAAAATGCAACTATCAACTATTCGTTTGTTTTCCCCTTCTCCGTTTCCATATGAATCTGATTCCCGTCTGAAACTGCCTCAATCGTTCCCATCGTATCCGTGCGGTATATCTGCACATCATCATCCTCAAGCTTAGCAAGAGTAGCTGCATGAGGATGTCCATAAGAATTGTCTTTTCCCGCGCTGATAACAGCATACGCCGGATCCGCTTTTGTAAGAAAATTATCCCCCGTTGCCGTATAACTTCCATGATGCCCAACTTTTAGCACATCACATTCGAGATCGTAATTCTCTTTTATCATATCCTCTTCTGCTTTTTCTTCCGCATCGCCCATAAACAAAAAGCGGTTTTTTCCATAGGCAAGCTGCACCACCAAAGAATTATTATTTGCTTCCTTATAATTTTTGAGCGGTCCCAAAAAACGGATTACCACATTTTTTTCAAACCGATATTCCTTTCCGATTTCCGGCATCTGTGCCGTCTTATTCACACTCTTCAAGGCACTTTCCACATCCCGGTACGTTTTCGTCTGTTTTTTTGCCTCAGGCAGATACACCGTGTCTACCTGAACATTGTTAATGACATCATCAAGACCTCCGACATGGTCACTGTCCGGATGAGTTCCCACTAATATATTTAACTTTTTAATACCTTTTTTCTTCAGATAAGAAACAACCATCTGCCCTTTTTCATTTTTCCCGGCATCAATTAACATACTAAAGTTTCCTTTTTGAATAAGCGTAGCATCCCCCTGTCCCACATCGATATAAGAAACCGTAAGGCTGCCACCATCCGCTTTTGTCTCAACAGGTTTTTCCTTTGAGACAAAAAGCCCTTTTACCGGCTGGTACAAAAGTGCCGCAATAATCAAAATTATTGGAATTAAAAGCTGTCGGATTACAGCCTGTTTTTGCTTTTTCGTTGGCATAACATCTCCCTTTCTTAACCAGCTGCACACCCGGCAGCTTTTTTCTGCATGATAAAATGTACCATATTCCTCCGCTACTGTAAAGAAATCCTTGCAATTTAGCAAATTTCTAGTAAAATAAAATAGATATGTTATGCCTTATGGCAAAAACTTTAGTATGAAACAAACATGGAGGAAATTATGATTCAAGCAAGTAACATCTCATTACGTTTCGGAAAAAAAGCGCTTTTCGAGGAAGTAAATATTAAATTCACCGAAGGAAACTGCTACGGTATCATCGGTGCCAACGGTGCAGGAAAGTCTACTTTTTTGAAAATTCTTTCCGGCGAATTAGAGCCGACAACCGGTGAAATCAGTTTAGGCCCCGGCGAGCGTCTTTCCGTATTGGAGCAGGACCATTTTAAATATGACGACCAAATTGTTTTGGACACCGTAATTGCAGGAAATCAAAAACTGTATGACATCATGAAGGAAAAAGATGCCATCTATGCCAAGGAAGACTTCTCCGAAGAAGATGGTATGCGTGCAAGTGAACTCGAGGCCGAGTTTGCCACCATGAATGGATGGGAAGCAGAAGCTGACGCTGCCACCTTGTTAAACGGACTTGGTATTGCCACGGAAGTTCACTACAAACAGATGAGCGAACTGCCGGACGCGGACAAGGTTAAAGTCTTGTTAGCACGTGCCTTATTTGGCAACCCGGATATTCTTCTGCTCGACGAGCCGACAAACCATTTGGATTTGGACTCCATCCGCTGGTTAGAAGAATTTCTCATTGATTTTGAGAATACAATTATTGTAGTATCCCATGACCGTTATTTCCTCAACAAAGTATGTACTCATACCGTTGACTTAGATTACGGCAAAATGCAGATTTATGCAGGTAACTATGATTTCTGGTATGAATCCAGCCAATTGATGATTAAGCAGATGAAAGAAGCCAATAAGAAAAAGGAAGAAAAAATCAAAGAACTGCAGGAATTTATCCAGCGATTCAGTGCAAATGCTTCCAAATCCAAACAGGCAACTTCCAGAAAACGTGCGCTGGAAAAAATCGAGTTAGACACTCTGCGCCCATCCAGCCGTAAATATCCTTATGTTGACTTTAAACCGGACCGCGAAATCGGAAATGAAGTCCTTACCGTTACCAATCTTTCAAAGACGATTGATGGCGAAAAAGTGCTTGACAATGTTTCCTTTACCGTTGGCCACGATGATAAAATTGCTTTTGTTGGTTCTTACGGTATTGCGGCAACAACCTTATTCCAGATTCTTGCCGGTGAAATGGAACCGGACGAAGGCGATTATAAATGGGGAATTACAACTTCCAACTCATATTTCCCGAAAGATAACACAGCATACTTTGACAGTAACGATACCATCGTAGACTGGCTAATGCCATTTTCTCCGGAAAAAGATGCTACTTATGTCCGCGGCTTTTTAGGACGTATGCTCTTTAAGGGCGACGATGGATTAAAGAAAGTCAATGTACTTTCCGGTGGTGAGAAAGTTCGTGTTATGCTTTCCAAAATGATGATGCTTGGTTCTAACGTCCTTTTAATGGATGAGCCAACAAACCACTTAGATATGGAATCCATCACTTCCGTAAACAATGGTCTGATTAAATTCCCCGGTGTTGTTTTATTCACTTCCCAGGATCATCAGTTTATCCAGACCATCGCCAACCGTATCATTGAATTTACGCCAAATGGTATGATTGACAAGGTAACCACATATGACGAATATCTCGACAGTGATGAAATGGCCAGAAAACGTCAGGCTTTAAGCTGATTTGACGCTGACTTGAAAAGACAAAACTTGACAATATTCATCCAATCAGATACAATGGTTGGAAAATAATCCATAATGACCCTGGATACAAAAGGAGATGAGGACTTGGGGCCCAGTGACGCGGTAAATATACTTATAATTATAATTTTACTCATATTATCCGCATATTTCTCTTCTGCAGAGACGGCATTAACAACGGTAAATAAAATCCGCATGCGCTCTTTGGCAGAGGAAAATAGTAAAGCAGCAAAACGCGTTTTGAAGTTAATCGAAGAACCTTCCAAAATGCTGAGTGCTGTACTGATTTGTAACAACATTGTAAATCTTTCTGCTTCTTCGATATCAACATCCTATGCATTTTCAATATGCAAACGGATTGGTATGGAAAACAGCACTAGTCTTTTTGCCGGTATCGCAACCGGTATTCTGACTGTATTGATTTTGATTTTTGGTGAAATCACACCAAAAAACCTTGCGACAAAAAATGCAGAGAAATTAGCACTCTTCTATTCGAGTTCAATTTCCGCTATCACTCACATATTGACGCCTGTTATTTTTATCGTCAACCAATTTGCAAGATTTTTAATGTTTTTACTGCGTGTGGACACTTCAAAAAAATCAAGCAGTATTACAGAAGATGAGCTGCGTACCTTTGTTGATGTCAGTCACGAAGAAGGTGTCATCGAAAGCGAGGAGCGTAAGATGATTACCAATATCGTAGACTTTGGTGATACACTTGCCAAAGATGTTATGATTCCACGTATGGATATTGCCATGGTGGAGGCAAACATTTCCTATGACGAACTGCTGACGGAATTTACGGAAAACAAATACGCAAGACTTCCGGTATACGAAGAAACCATTGATCACATCATTGGTATTATCAACTTGAAAGATTTCGTTTTTTATCAAGGCGACAAAGAAAACCTGAACATCAAATCTTTGATGCGGGAAGCTCATGTCACTTATGAATACAAAAATGTCTCCGAACTTTTCATGGAAATGCGGAAGGACTCCATTCCGATGACCATTGTTCTGGACGAATATGGTGCTCTCGCCGGTCTGATTACCATGGAAGACCTCATTGAGGAAATCGTTGGCGAACTACGTGATGAGTACGACACAGACGAAGAAGATGACATTCAAGTACTTTCTGATTCCGTCTACAAAGTGCTTGGTTCTACACCATTAGATGACATTGCCGAGGCACTCGGCGTACCGCTTAAATCCGATGATTATGACTCGATTGCGGGGCATGTCATTAACCTGTTGGAGCATTTTCCAACTGAAGGGGAAACAGCCGAAGATGAATTTGCCAGGTACACAGTACTTAAAGTCGACGGAAATCGAATTGATACAGTAAAACTTGAACTCAAACCAAAAATAACAGAGGAGCCGGAAGAAGCCGAATAGTTTCTTTCGGCTTCTTGCCATTTAATCTTTTTCAAAAACAATTTTTCTTCTCACACTCACCGTCTCTTCTTTTCCCTCATCCATATTCATTCTGCCGCAGACCTCCACATCCATCTGTCTTTTATCATAATCCATTTTATGAACCAGAACCGTCAAATCAATTTCATGGTTCCATTTTGCAATCAGGGACTGTAAAAGGGCTGCTAGCATCTCATTGCGATTTTCAATTCCATAATAGTTTTCCTCCATCACCTCCGACATTGTCTGCTCCATAGCAGATGATAAAGAAGTTTCCGCTCTTTCATATGACCACATTCGTTTTGACGCCGTATGTTGAATCATAACAACAAATAAAATTGAACCAATTCCAATCATCGATATCACAATTGTCTTCACACAAATCACCTCCTATCCTGCATATTCATACCCATCAATCACATATTTTTTTCGTAATCCAAAAGGAAAAACGACATCATACCACAGAATAACACGAACATACCCTGTCGTTTTACTCTTTATCTGTACCTGATAGCCTCTGTCTTTTGCCTCCTTATTACATTGTTTTTTTGCTTCTTCCGAATAATCACTTTTCTGCAATTGATATACAGCCTCCCGGTAATATGTTCTGGCACTTCCATATCTCACATTTTGAGAGAGATAGAACACCAAAAGAAAAGAAAGCGCTGTGAACAATAACATAAGTATAAATTCATCCACTAATCGGCTCATCTCACCCTCCATTCCAAATCGTCATCTGCTGAACAAGAAGAGAAAATACCAAAACACTGTCCCACATGATTTTTACACCGGCAATAAAAAGTGGAATCCGACGAAATGCACGCAGACGCAACGCATGTTTTTTACTGCTACTCTCCTCTTTCTCATCGTACTTACTATACAACTGTTCCATAAGGAAAAATATCTCCTGCTTTGCCTGCTCACAGCCATCGACATTTGCCCTTCCCAATACTCTCATTGCGATGCGAAACTCCATGTCATCAAATTCCTCACAAAAAGAATCATATGGTTTATAAGAGGCCGGATCCTGCCGAATATTTTCCAATAAAGTTTCCAACTCTTCACGAAACCAGCCATCCATTCCCTCAATCGACAGCAAAATCATTTGATAAACACCTTTTGTCTGCAAAGAACAGGCAGCTATCATAATCCAGTAAGAAGCCATCTGTCTCATCTCCTGCGCTAAGATGGTACTGTCCTTTTTCCTCTTTTTCTTCCAAAACCATAATAAAAAACAAGTAACAGTCAACAAAACCATACCACAAAAAACAGCAGTAGAACCAAGTATATTCGTTTCTTTTCCCATCAACATAAGAGAGCAAAAATGCAACATAAGAAAAGAAACCAAACAAAGGATAAATGCCAGTATCACCGATAACAAATACTCTTTTTTTATCTTTTTCTCAGACTGCCTTCTTTGTTCTCTTCTCCTTTTCCACGCATCAAAATCACGTGTTATAAAATCAAGTGCTTCCCCTTCCATCGTTTCCATTCGCTCATACAAATGGAGGAAACGATAAATCACAGCAATCTCATGATAAAGAGATTCATCGCACACTTTCATGAAAGCCTCCAATCATTTCCGGGAACAATTTCCCCAATTTGAAATTTTCTCGACAAACTTTTGGGAAGACGGTAATTAACAACTTTTCCATCTTCCACGAGCATAATCATCCGGTTCGCAGTTTCTCCTCCCCTTACCGGTTCCCGTTCAAACACACCAATCTGGTCAATAAAGCGGTGCAAAAGTCCTGTCTCATCCCGTTTACTTTTTACTAAAATACCAATATCCAAGTAACGATACGCGTCATTTTCAATCCATCTGCTATCTTCTTTTTCCCCTGCCATAGCTAAGATTCTCTCCGGAATACTCCTTACATCCTCTGCAAGCATCGTAGTCATTCCACAAGCTCCGGTACGAATTGACTCTAAGAAACATTTCACCTCCTCGGACTTGATTTCGGACAAAATCAGCCAGTTTGGCAATTGTTTCATACATATTTGGATTGCCTGCGTATAAGAAAAGTTTTCCGCCACTCTCATCTCCACACAATCTTTATTAGGATTCATTTTCTGATAATGAATCTCTAACACATCCTCTATCGTAACGGTTCGCTCTGCAGCAGGAATATACTGCGTCAGATATTTCAATAATTCTGTTTTTCCGGAACCGGAACATCCGCATATTGCAATACTGCAATGCGCTGCCATACATTGAATCAGAAATTCAATCACTCTTGCATCACAGTAGCCATTTCCTGTCATATCCTCTTTTTTCAGCCGGCGCACGGCAGGTGTTTTTTTCAGTGAAATCGAAAGCCCGGAATACGCAACACTTGGATGCACCAGACAGACACGAAGTTCTTCCGTTTCCACTTCCATAACCGGATTATCCCTGTTAAATGCCTTATTTGATAAATTCGATAATAGCATGGAAAACCGATTTGCAAATGACTCAGATAAAACTTCCGGTGCCATATACCGCCCCTTTTCCAAGTCATCAATCCATAACTGTCTGCCATTCCAATGAATATCTGTGACCGTTTCTTCCATCACGTAAGGATATAAAACACCATAGTCCTGACGCTTCAGCAAATAATCTTTTTGAAATTCATTCATTTTTTACCACTCCTTTTTTCGCCTTTGCAAACTGTCTTAAAAAGCTATCATTTACCTCTCTGCTAAAGGGCTTTTCCTGACGGTGTATAAACTGTCGTGCCACCTCCAGTGCATCTACCGAAAAATGCCACTTTTCTTCAACAAAATCTGTATTATCCGGCTCGACATACAAAACCCGCCCATGTATTTCTTCTTTTTTATCCATAACCGGCATTATTGTTTTTTTATGCTCTGTCGAATCTGTCTTTTGTTGTTTTTCCTTTTTTATGGTATCTGTCTTTTCCGGCTTTGGTTTTGCCGTTTTAGTTGGCATAAGGTTATGTTTTTGTTGGTTTTCATTTGTGTTTTTTTGCTTCGACTTAGTTATCTCTGACTGATTTTGTTTTGGCTCCTTTTTCTTTGATTTCTTATTTTCCCAGCCGGTAACCTTGCCATCAGCATAAATCTGCTCCTTCCTTTCATCCGGATTGTTTGTCAATGTGCCGCCCTGAACAAATAACGAACCGCCTTTTGCCACATAAACAGCTCCACCGACACCTCCGTAACAAATATCACCTTTTCGATAACCTTTGGCCGTATTTCCCGATATAACTCCACCTTTGAACCAGACACTGCCTTCCGAGTAAATCGCTCCACCTCTTCCATCAAACCCTTCCACAGCACCGACTCCTATCGTTTTGTTACCAGTAATTACACCTCCCTGTATCAGTAATCGGCCGCCCTTTTTTACATAAAAGGCCGCTCCACCGGAAACATTTTTGTTGTTACGCACGCTCCCTGCTTTCATAATGCAAACACCTCCGCTGCCAATCTCAACTGCTCCACCTCCGTTGACCGCAAGCGTTTCATTCACATTATCCTGCAGAAAGCATCCTTTCCCAATCACCAATGTTCCCTGTCTGACTTCGATTAACCTTCCAAATATCTTAGATTTTGTATTTTCCCCTGCACTGCCGGAAACCGTCACACAGCTCCATTCACATTTTTTCCCCTGCACTAAAAACAGACATCCACCATAAACTTTCCCATGCAAAGCACTCCGAACCAGATTATGTCCTCTGCCATGAATTATTTTCTCTCCTCGTATCACTACAGGTTCATCCACGATTATATCCGAAGTCAACTCGATAGTTTCCTTCGTATCCGATTCACACAACTGCTTAAACTCCGAAAAATCAGATACCATCCTTTTTGCTAAAACCGGCCGTACACTCACACAGAGCGAAAGAGCGAAAAAAAGTGCAATTCTTTTTCTCATTTTCTTCATGCTCCACCTCTCCTTTCATCCATGCTTCCGAATCTGTTCCTGCAGCAAAGACACTGTCTCTTTCACCGCCTGCATAAACATCTCATGGGAAAGAGAATTTTCTTGCATATAATTTTTCAGCAAAAAAGGAATCAGCTGTCCCCTTGACATTGCATCGGAAAAACCGGTATCATGCGGAATCGTGCCAATCTTTGCGCCGGGTATATGAAACTGTTTCATAATCGCCGACTTTGTAAGCTCCGACTTTCCATCATAATTTCCAATCAGATAAAATGCCTTTTCCTGTATGGATGAATAATTTCGAAAAAAATGAGAAAGCAACGGAAGATTCTGATTCAAATTCACAACAACCAAATCAGCCTGTTGTAAAATTTTACGCGAGCTCGCTAACTGTGCGGCCGACGTATCGACCATAACCATATCGCTAAGCCGCTCTAAACATTCCATCGTCCGAACTGCTTCCCGTTCTAAATAATACTCCAGATAATCAGAACTCTTTACCGGTTCTGAAGGAAGATAAAAAAGACGTTTTCCCAAGTAATCCTTAGTCAAACCATATAAATTTTCTTCGGAAAGTTCTTCTCCTTTTTCCACTAATTGAAGAACCTTCTCCAGACCGCTTGCGGTCTGGTAATACATGGGCTCTCTTACACATCCGGCAGACTGCGGATGATAATAAGTGCTCCCCAGATTCACAATATTTTTGTGATTTTCAAAGACAATTGTCCGCTCATTCGGACAACTTAATGCTGATAATACGCTGATACAAGCCAAATTACTTGTAACACCGGAATGTCCTCTGACATTGCTCCAAAAAGCAATTTTCATTTTAGTACCTCCTTTTTGTTATTGGAGGTGGAGTGTTTCCTATCTTAGCACCTTATTTTCTCCTTGTAAATTATCAATTAGTACCAAAAAAGAAACCAAAAATTTGTTCAAATACACGTTTTTTCAGCGAAAAACGCCGGGAACACAAAATCCCCGGCGTCATGCGACAAGTTTTCCAATCATTTACTTTTGAACACCGTACTTCTCATAGTATGAGTCGATGGATGCCTTCATTTTGTCATCAATCACAATTTTTCCAAGGCATTCTTTATTATACAAACGCTCAACTACCTCTTCCATTGAAACGATAGCAGCCGTTTTGAATCCATATACTTCACGAATTTCATCCAGCGCACTCTTTTCTTTTGTTTTTCCCTGCTCCATACGATTTAGGGAAACCATAAGTCCAACAATCTCCACATCTCCCTGTGCCTGAATAATCGGGAAAGTTTCTTCGATGGATTTTCCTGAAGTCGTAACATCCTCAATAATTACCACACGCTCTTTATCCTTAATTTTGCTTCCAAGCAGAATTCCGGTATCACCATGATCCTTGATTTCTTTGCGGTTTGAACAGTAACGGATTTCTTTGCCATACAATTCATAAAAAGCAATTGTGGTTGCTACGCTAAGCGGAATTCCTTTGTATGCAGGTCCGAATAAAACGTCAAAATTATCTCCATACTGGTCATGAATCGCTTTTGCATAATATTCGCCTAAACGTTTTAACTGAGAGCCGGTTACATAAGCACCTGCGTTCATGAAAAATGGTGATTTTCTTCCGCTTTTCAGCGTAAATTCACCAAATTTCAAAACATCGCTCTCTACCATAAACTCAATAAACTCTTCCTTATATCGTTCCATTTTCGTTCCTCCTAGTCGTTTAACAGTTTTTCAACGGATGCTAATTTGACACAAAGAACAAAGATTTTTGTTGCTTCTGCCATTTCTTCCGGTGTTGGGAAAGAAGGGGCGATTCGGATATTGGAATCTTCCGGGTCTTTTCCATACGGATAGGTAGCACCTGCTCCCGTAAGAACTACACCAAGCTGCTTACATTTATCAACAATCGCTTTTGCACAACCAGGCATTGCATTAAAGGAAATGAAATAACCACCACGCGGTTTCACCCAGGAACCAATTTCAAGCCCCTTGAGTTCTTCCTGTAAAATCTGCAAAACAGCCTCAAACTTCGGACGCAGAATTTCTGCATGCTTCTGCATATGATTTTTAAGACCGTCAATATCCTTAAAAAATCTTACATGACGAAGCTGGTTAATCTTATCATGTCCGATAATCTGCACCGTCATGTGCTGACGGATAAATTCCACATTAGCTAGTGATGTCGCAATTGCAGAAACACCGGAGCCAGGAAAACTTACCTTTGAAGTTGAACCAAACATGTAAACCATATCCGGATTTCCTGCTTTCTCACACTCCTCCAAAATGTTTGGAATTTTGTCATGAATTTCATCGTAAATGTGATGAATACAATACGCATTATCCCAGAAGATACGGAAATCTTCTGCTTTCGGATGAAGATTTGCAAAACGTTTTACTACCTCATCCGAGTATGTGATACCAGTCGGATTAGAGTACTTTGGCACACACCAGATACCTTTTACTGCCTCATCGTTATTCACATATTTTTCAACTAAATCCATATCCGGACCATTTTCATCCATCGGGATGTTAATCATCTCGATACCAAATAACTCCGTAATTTTGAAATGTCTGTCATATCCGGGAACCGGACACAAAAATTTAACTTTATCCAGTTTACACCACGGAGTTGAACCATTCACACCACGAATCATGGAACGAGCAACCGTATCATACATAATATTCAAGCTGGAATTTCCACATACAATTACATTATCCTTTTTTACTTCCATCATATCAGCTAACAACTGGCGGCACTCTCCGATTCCATCCCAGTCACCATAGTTTCTCGTATCATTTCCTAATAAAGTTTTCATGTCAGATTTGCTGTTAATCACATCCAGCATCGGCATAGATAATGCAAGCTGAGAAGCTCCCGGCTTACCACGTGCCATATTTAAAGACAACCCTTTCGCCTCTTCCGTTTTAAACTCTTCTTCCAGACTAGCTTTCAATGACAGGAGTTCCTCCCTGCTCATCTGCATATACGATTTCATATTGACCTCCATTCTAAAGTGTAACAAAGTGTTTCGAAACACTTCCTTTTGTATCTAAACTTAATTTCTTACTATTTTACACATCCGATAATATCTCGGATACTCGAAAGTTTTTCCTTCTTTACATACTCCTCTAATCCATCAATAATCTGGGATGTTACATACGGGTTAAAAAAGTTTGCCGTACCGACTGCCACCATGGTAGCACCTGCCATCAAAAATTCAAGAGCATCCTCGGTATTCTGTACACCACCCATTCCTAAGACTGGAATGGAAACAGCATTTGCCACCTGATATACCATCCGCACTGCAACCGGTTTCACGCATGGACCGGACATACCGCCGGTCTGATTGGCAAGAGCAAATGTTTTTCTTGCTACATCAATTTTCATACCGGTCAGCGTATTAATCAGTGAAACACCATCTGCACCTCCGGCTTCCACCGCTTTTGCCATCTCTGTAATGTCCGTGACATTCGGACTAAGTTTCATAACAATCGGCTGCTTTGCCACTGCTTTTACAGCTTTCGTAATTTCTTCTGCCATCTCCGGTTTCTGTCCAAAAGCAATCCCGCCTGCCTTTACGTTCGGACAGGAAATGTTAATCTCTAACATATCCACGTCTTCATCCGCAAGACGCTCAACCACTTCCACATAATCCTCTTTGGAACGTCCGCACACATTTACGATAATATGTGCACCATGCTCATACAGATATGGCAAATCACGTGCAATCAAAGTATCAATTCCCGGATTCTGAAGCCCAATAGCATTGAGCATACCACCGTGGGTTTCCACAATACGCGGTGTCGGATTTCCGGACCACGGCACATTGGCAACACCTTTTGTCGTCACGGCACCAAGTTTCTTCAAATCCACAAATTCACTGTATTCGAGTCCGGAGCCGAATGTACCGGACGCCGTCGTTATTGGATTTGGAAACGTGATTCCCGCGAAATTTACTTCTAACTGTTTGCTCATTTTCCTCCTCCTTATAACTCAATGTCTGTCGATAAAAAGACCGGACCATCTTTACAGATACGTTTATTTTTCACTTTTGAATGTGAGTCGATTTCCTTTGACTCACATACACAGGCAAGACAGGCACCAATACCGCACGCCATCTTTTCTTCCATTGAAATCCACGCCGGAATCTGTTTTTCAAAAGCCCATTGTTTCACACCGCGAAGCATCGGCGTTGGTCCACAGGAAAAAATACAGTCTCCGGTCACACCTTCTGCTTCCATGGCATCCAAAACGGTTCCTTTTATTCCTATACTGCCATCATCTGAAGCAATTACAACACGGTCTGCCGCCTCTTCCAATTCTTCCCGCAAAAAAGCATCGGCATTTCGGTAGCCAACCACCACCGTTGTTTTGCAAGGCAATTGCTTTGCAAGTTCCAAAAGCGGCGGAATTCCAATTCCACCACCAATTAACACTGCCGTCTTGTCTTTTTCACAAGCATCCAATGGAAATCCATTCCCCAAAGGTCCGAGAATCCGGATTTCATCATCCTTTTTTTTCGCCGCAAATTCCTTTGTTCCCGCACCAACAATGCGGAATACAATGCGGAGAAGACCATCTTTTTGATTCACTTCACAAAGACTTATCGGACGTGGAAGAAGTGTATCCGAATTATCGCAGTACAGCGAAATAAACTGTCCCGGTTTTGCCGATTTCGCAACTCCCGAAGCCGACAGCCACATGGATACAATCCCCTCTGCAAGAACAGAAACTTCCGTTACCTTTGCCATACACTGTATCTTTGCCATCATCATTTCCTTTCCAAAACTATTTTCTAAAATCATTAGAAAATACGGTTAATATCCTCAATCATGTCAATTACTGCCTGACGAGAAGCATCGGCATAATTTTTCTCACCAAATGAAGCATACTTCTCCTGTTTGTAAGCACAAATAATACCACGGGATGAATTTACAATTGCGCCAAGTCCATCTTCATTGAAGTATGGACGAAGAGAATCTGCTGTTCCTCCCTGTGCACCATAACCCGGCACCAGAATATAACTTTTTGGCATAATATTACGAAGCACTTTACCCATTTCCGGATAAGTAGCACCAACAACCGCACCTACCTCGCTGTAACCGCAGGAGCCAACACAATCTTCGCCCCATTTTGCCACATGTTCACCAACTAACTCATACAATGGTTTTCCATCGATTAACTTATCCTGAAATTCGCCGGAAGATGGATTTGAAGTCTTTACCAAAACAAAAATACCCTTCTTTTCCTCTTTGCAGACATCAACAAATGGTTTCACACCATCGGTACCAAGATACGGATTGACCGTAATCATATCCTCATCAAAGCCACGGCAAACGGTAGTCCCAACGGTCACACTGCCCAAATGAGCATTTGCGTAAGCCGTTGAAGTCGAACCAATATCGCCACGTTTCACATCACCGATAACAACCAGTCCCTTTTCTTTGCAGTAATTTACTGTTTTCTGAAAAGCCACAAGTCCCGGAATTCCAAACTGCTCATACATGGCAATCTGAGGTTTTACAGCCGGAATCAAATCATAAACCGCATCCACGATTCCTTTGTTATATACCCAAATCGCTTCTCCGGCCGCCTCCATGGTCTCTCCATATTTTGAAATGGCATCTTTTAAAATCCATTCCGGAATATAAGAAAGCATAGGGTCTAATCCAACAACAACCGGTGCCTTTGTCTTTTTAATTTTTTCAACTAATTGATCAATCATGGTGTCCTCCATTTATTCATATTGATAAACAATGTTTCCGCCTACAATCGTATAATACACACGACCATTGACTTTTGCTCCATCAAATGGTGTGTTCTTACCTTTTGATAAAAAGGTATTCTTATCAATCACATATTCCGAATCCATATCCGCAATTGTAATGTCCGCCGATGCCCCCACAGAAAGTGTTCCGCCTGGTACCGAAAGAATCCGGCATGGATTCGTACTCATTTTTTCAACTAACTGAAGCGGGGTTAATTTTCCCGTCTTCACAAGATGTGTCACAGAAAGTGCATATGCCGTTTCTGAACCAACAATTCCAAACGGTGCCTTTGCAATCGACTGTTTCTTTTCTTCTTCACCGTGTGGCGCATGGTCCGTAGAAATTGCTTCCATCGTGCCATCCGCTAAACCATCCACCAAAGCTTCTACATCCGCAGCACTTCGCAGTGGTGGATTCATTTTATAATTCGCATCGTCTCCTGCGATTTCATCCTCTGTCATTGCAAAATGATGTGGACATACTTCTGCTGATACACTGACGCCATCCTTTTTTGCAATACGAACCATTTTTACACTGTCTTTTGTTGAACAGTGACACAAATGAAGATGAACTCCGGTTTCTTTCGCAAGAAGAATATCTCTTGCCACAATCACATCTTCTACCGCATTGGTGATTCCGCAGATTCCAAGTTCTTTGGCTTTTTCCCCCGCATTCATTGCTCCGTGGCCTACCATGTTTTTATCTTCACAATGGGCAAGCACCGGAATTCCCGCTTTTTTTGCTTCTTTCATCGCTTCACGGTAAATTTCGGCATTCATCACGGACTTGCCATCTTCGCTAATTGCTTTTGCTCCTGCTTTTACCATACCGGCAATATCCGTCATTTCCTCGCCAAGCTGCCCTTTCGTAACAGCCCCAACAGGATAAACACGAATCGGACTGTCTGTTTTGGCAATCTTAAGAATTTTTTCAATCATTGCCGGAGAATCTGTCACAGGCTTTGTATTTGGCATCGGGCAAACCGCTGTAAAACCGCCCTTTGCCATCGCGTGCGTACCGGAATAAATTGTTTCCTTGTACTCAAAACCGGGTTCTCTTAGGTGCACATGCAAATCAACAAGTCCCGGCATCACGTATTTTCCTTCTGCATCAATCACCGTACATTCGTCTGGAATTTTATCCGACGAAAGGCTGCCAACACAGGCAACCTTTCCCTCTTTCACATATACATCACACACTTCATCCAGATGATTGGCAGGGTCTAAAACATGTCCATTCTTAATCCATAGGTTCAATAAACAAATCCACCTTTCCAAAATCATCCAGGTCAAAACTACTTGTCAGACCCGCCTTCTCGATATCTTTAACAACTGCCTGATTGGTGATTACCTGAGCAATTTCGCTTTTTGGAACCCACTTACTGTCACGAAGTTCCTCTGCCAAAATCACTTCATCCATCTGTGCATCACACAGAAAAGCAATTCCACATGTACAAATCTCACCTGCGGTAAATCCCCAGGTGTACAGTGGCTTATTTACCTGAACAGCCACTCCTGTTTTTTCCGCCACAATGCGCTCTACTGCTTTTTCCGGTGTCTCTCCGAATTCCATCTCTCCATCAATGAATTCCCACTGATAAGGGTCAAAAATACGGTCATCATACCAGCGCTCCACTGCTAAATAAGAATCCTGATACTGTACGATTCCTTTGACCAGTACACGAAATTTACTCATTCCCATCATCCTTTCCCAATTTATTTAGCTGTTATATATCCTTTGGCTTTCAAAAGTTCCGCCATCAGCACAGCACCACCTGCTGCACCACGTACGGTATTATGGGAAAGTCCCACAAATTTCCAGTCAAAATATGCGTCTTTGCGAAGACGTCCGATACTAACGCCAAATCCATTTTCATAATTTACATCCAAAGCAACCTGCGGACGGTCATCCTCTTCTAAATACTGAATAAACTGCTTTGGTGCATTTGGCAGTCCCAATTCCTGAGGTGCACCCTTAAACTCAACAAGTGCCTGAATCAGCTCTTCTTTCGTTGGTTTTTGTTTAAAATTAACAAATACAGCAGCCGTATGTCCATCCAGTACCGGCACACGGATACACTGGCTTGTAATCAATGGGCCATCGGCTTTTACAATCTGTCCATTCTCAACTTTACCCCAGATACGAAGCGGCTCCTGCTCACTCTTTTCTTCTTCGCCGCCAATATATGGAATAATATTATGCTCCATTTCCGGCCAGTCTTTAAATGTCTTTCCTGCTCCGGAAATTGCCTGATAAGTCGTAGCAACAACCAGTGTCGGCTCAAACTTTCTCCATGCGGTAAGTGCCGGTGCATAACTCTGGATCGAACAGTTTGGTTTTACACAGATAAAGCCTCTCTTTGTTCCCAGACGTTTTTTCTGGCTCTCGATAACCTCTAAATGCTCCGGATTTACTTCCGGTACAATCATTGGAACATCCGGTGTCCAGCGGTGTGCACTATTGTTAGAAACAACCGGTGTCTCGGTTTTTGCATAATCTTCTTCAATCTTTTTGATTTCTTCTTTTGTCATATCTACGGCACTAAAAACAAAATCAACTTCGCTGCTGACTGCCTCAATGTCATTTACATTTTTTACAACTATATTTTTTACCGCTTCCGGCATCGGTTTCTGCATTTTCCAGCGGCCGCCTACTGCCTCTTCATATGTTTTCCCCGCACTTCTTGGACTTGCTGCAATTGTTGTTACTTCAAACCAAGGGTGATTCTCCAACAGCGAAATAAAACGCTGGCCTACCATACCGGTACCGCCAAGGATACCTACTTTTAACTTGTCGCTCATGATATTCCTCCATACTTTTTCATAGTCCACCTTATCATACACCATTTCTACAAATTTTTCAACAAATTATCAGAACAAATATCGCAAATACGGATTCAGCTTTGAGATTACATAGTTGGAAACTTTTTTTAACGCACCTGTTGTATCATCAAAAAGTTCCTCTTTACTGTCCACTGTACCGTCTGCTGCATCCGCTTCTTCTTGATAGGAAGTAAAACTTTTTTTCAATATCTCACACAAAGGCCTGCTGTCAATCACCAGCATTAACTCTGTATCCTGATAAGCACTCTTCATATCCATGTTAAAAGAACCGACAATTGCAAGCCTGTCATCAATCACCGCACTCTTTCCGTGGTAAGAAACACCACCGTGGTACTCAAGCACTTTCGCCCCCATCTTTAACACCTCATCCTTGTGAAGTGCATAATCCACGGAGCCAAACGGATTTCCGTTATTTTTCACTGAATTTGTCATAATGGTAAATTCAGGGACCTCTTTGGCTATCTTTGCAATTTCACCATACATATAATCATTATTGATAATATACGGTGTGTGCCAGATGACTTCTTTTTTTGCCTGCTTCATCAATTCGCACAGACCGTAAAACACCTGCGGTTCTTTGCTGTAAAGACAAGTCGGGTTTGAGAGCAGTGTAATCCGGTTTGCCACCACTGTTTTTTCTTGATATGATATGTTTTGAAACCATCCAGGTTCCTGTTTTTTCATAGAAATGTACTGTTTTTCCAGTTCCTGCCCTGCCCTTTTTACACCGGGAATTAAGCCAAGCAAATGGTTATCATTCCATGTCTTACACAGCGAATCATTCCAGATTGCTTCAAAATAGGCTTTTACCTGATAAATGGAGCCTTCTTTTTCTCCTTCGTGGTAAACTAAAACGTCCCTGTCATAATTTTTAGGTCCGTCCTGCGCCCCAAGGAAAGAATCATAGACATTTCTTCCTCCTAGCAGATACAAAGAATCATCAACAATCACATACTTATCATGCATCCGGCTCATCGCGTGAAACGGTAACAGGGGATTGACCGGATTATACGTTTTTATCGTCACATTTTCATGGGAAGCAAGTGCATAAAAATAGGCATTTCCCGTCATACGGAGCCATGAATTGCAGCCATCCGCCAAAATTTTCACCTTGACGCCACGTTCTGCCGCTGCCCACAAGGCAGCCAACATCTTTTTCCCGCTGATATCCGAATGAAAATCAAACGTGGACAAAACAATGGATTGTTTTGCATGCTCAAGCATTCGAATTCTTTCCGCCAATGCCTCCCCATTATCTTCAATGAGCATCACGCGGTCTCCTGCCGAGTTTTCCGATGCAAAAACTTTATTTGCAAATTCTTTTTTATATTCTTCACTCACTTTTGGCTGGTTCAGATATGGAAGTGCCGCTCCCAAAATCAGATAGAGAAAAACACCTGCCACACCCACTGCTTTATAACGTTTTTTGATTTTTCCAAACGTTTTATTTGTGAGTAATTCGATATGAAACCGAAGATACAAAATCCAGGTGACAACCATTAAAATCATCAGTACCAGAATCAATAAATTCGATACTAAAAGAGGCATGCCGGGGAATAAAATAAGTGCTAAAATCCCAAAATCCAAGCCTGCCGTACCAATTTTTCCAAACCGCTTGGCACCAAAAACCTGATTTTTCTTTCGAATCACAAGTAATCCCATCAGTCCCATATAAATTTCTTTTGCTGCAAATAATAAAAACAACCAGATGGTCGCAGGGAAATGCACGGTACACATAATCGCAAGTGCCGCTTGGGTCAGTTTGTCCGCAATAGGGTCTAACATTTTTCCCCATTCGGTCACCTGATGAAAGTGTCTTGCTATTTTCCCGTCAAAAAAATCCGACAAAAACGAAAGACATAGAACAATAACCGCCCCATAAAAGCAGCCAGCATTCTCCGAATGATAATATAAAACACAAAATACAGGAATTAATAAAATCCGAAAATATCCCATTAGATTTGGAATTGTAAAATACTCTTTTTTCATATCAACGCCCCTCTCAAGCCATTACCTTTATGATACTAAATCCGGCGGAAACTGGCAAGATTTTCTTTACATAAAGAAGAACACCCAGTCAAAAGACTAGGTGTTCCTCTTCGTATAATAGGGTGGGAGTAGTAGTCAACAAAGTAACTACTGTGTTAAATGTAACAGGAAAATGTGGCAAAAAAATGACGATTTTGCTATTCCTGTAATTTTTTTCGTGCCTGCGCCCGGTATTGGCTCGGTGTCACGTGAATATTTTTCTTAAACTGCTTCATAAAAAATGTTTCATTGTGATAGCCGCACAAATCCGCAATTTCCTTAATCGAATAATTGGAAACCAGTAAAAAATGTTTGGCGTGCTCCATCCGGCTCTGTACAACATCCTGCACAAACGTATTTCCAAAATATGATTTATACAATTTCTGAAAATACGGTGTACTTAGCCCATTGACACCTGCACACTCCGATACATGCCAGTCTTTCGACGGCTCCAAATATATCTGAGAACGAAGATTCTGAAACAATTCATCATATCGGTCCGGTATTTTTGCAACCTTACGTCTTTCTGACATCTCGGAAACTTTAATCAAAATCATTTTAAATAAACATTCCATCGTCGTCTCTTTGTACTCATTCATCGAAATATATTCCTGATAGAGTTGTTTCATCATCGAAGGAATCAACGTATTTTCCGGCAGGTGAATCACCGTATTCATCGGCAGATTGATTTCATCCACAAAAGAACGGCTGTCATCCAGCCAAAAATGCACAAAATCATCTTTATAGGAATCATTTACGGCATAATAGTGCTGCTTAGCACCAATATCATATAAAATCACGGATGGCGGCTTAACATAAACCGGCTGCTTATCAAGCACAACACAACACTCCGTATGAAAATACAAAAATAAATAATCCGGTTTTCCATACCGGGAAATTCCATCTTCTCTATAAATTTTAAAATCACCGTCGTACTCTAATTGTACCCCAACATCACGAAAGCGCATCCTACTTCTCCTTTCAAAAGCACAGCTTTCTCTCAAAACTATACAATCCTCTTATTGAACTTCATTATAGCATTTTCGTATTTTTTTGTCAGTATTTTTTTTCATTACTTTTATGCCACAAATTTCCATTATATTTTTCTTTTTTGTGGCAACAATATTACCAAGATAAATCGGATGCAGGAGAAAAAAACAGCATTTCAACAAAAGGGATGCCGTTTCCCGGCATTCCTTTATCTTCACAATAAATAAAACGGAGGTGAAAAAAATGACAAACAAAAATTCATCCAAGATGGAAGTACCACAGGCTAAAGAGGCTATGAATCGTTTCAAAATGGAAGTTGCAAACGAGATTGGTGTAAACTTGAAAGATGGTTACAACGGTGACCTTACTTCCCGTGAAGCTGGATCAATCGGTGGCGAGATGGTTCGTCAGATGATTAAGAAACAGGAAGAGAGCATGAAATAATCGCAGCCTAAATGCGAAATAAAAGAGGACAGCCGCTTTGCTGATAAAATTGCTTAGCGGCTGTCTCTTTGTTCTAAATCCATTTGTATCTGTTCTAAATAATGGACAAATGTTCCGGAATAGGTCGAAATTTCATATGCAGGATCTAATTCTTCATATTTGAAATGCTTTGCTCCGCCCTCTTCCATCCGTCTCCAAAATCTATCTAACTTTGCATACGGCAGATACATAAAGGTATCTTTTGCTTTGAAATAAATCAATAAAAATGCAATGCCGTCCTGCTCCTCAAACTCTTTCATAAAGCGAATCTGATGTTCATGCACATTCGCAAGCGGAAACCGATCAGTCGCACATTCCTTCGCATCAAAACATATCGGAATCCCCTGAACAACCCCGATGTAATCCACCGTACTTTTCTGTTCAAAGTAAGCAAGCGTAATATGTCTTGTTGTCTGGTCTATCGTAATCGGTTTAATCGGCGTTGGCACCTTCTGTACAAGTGCCAGTTTCTGCGAGCGGTATTTGTCATTTGTCATATTTACAAGTTCTTCCAAAAAAGAACCGCGGAGCCCTCTTGAATTCCAGGTTGCCATTAATTTTTCTCCCGGTACACAGTTTTATGTGCAATTTCGTCTGACTTTTCTTTTCCCTCAAGCAGCTCCAATAATTTTAAGCCAAAATCCATCGTTGTTCCAAGACCACGGCTTGTCACAATATTACCGTCAACAACGACCGGCTCACGAACTACCGTTGCACCAATCAAATTCTTTTCATGCTGCGGGAAACTGCATGCCGTCTTTCCTTCTAGCAAACCATATTTACCAAGAACTCCAGGTGCCGCACACACGGCTGCAACAATTTTTCCGGCATCATTCATAGCAAGAATTGCCTTTCTGACTGCATCGCTTTCACCCAAATTAATGGTTCCCGGCATTCCTCCCGGAAGAATGATGGCGTCATAATCAAGTACATCCACTTCTCCTAAAACAGCGTCCATTTCAACATTTACGCCATGTGAACTTCTCACAAATTCATCTTCTGTAATTGAAGCCATCGTCACTTCCACACCGCCCCGGCGCAGTAAATCAACGACTAAAAGCGCCTCCACGGTTTCATATCCTTCTGCAAATAAAATCACTGCACGTTTCATATTTTTTCCTCACTTTCCAAATTGTTTATTTATCATTTTCGCAAAGTAATCCGGCTCTTTTGCCGTTACTACCCTGCCTGAAAGATTTTTAAGTTCTCCCATATTTTCAGGAAAACACAATGTTTTCGCATGCAAAAAATAATGCTTCGTATCCGCTCTCTTTGCTGCACCATATTTTACATCCCCCAATAGCGGATGTCCCAAAGATGCCAGATGTCCGCGAATCTGATGCGTCTTGCCCGTCACCAGCTTCACTTTCAAAAGTGTTACTGTGCCATTGGTCCGTAACGGCTCATACCCGGTCTCAATCCACACGCGGTCTTCTCCGTCTTCCGAAAAAATCTGAACCCGGTTTGTCTGTTCATCCTTTTTTAAGTATCCGCGGACAACCGAAGGTTCTTTCATAACACCTTCCACAATTGTAAGATAGTACTTATCCATCGTTCGGTCTTTTAAAAGCTCCGACATTTTTTGCAGGCCCCGAAGGCTTTTCCCGGCAATCACAAGACCACTTGTATTCCTGTCAAGCCGGTTGCAAATCCCCGGTTTCAGGCTGTCTTTCGGTGACCACTCACCTTTTTTCTGTAAATAACCAAGTATATATTCTACAAGTGTAACATCCTGAGGCTTCGCCTTTTGAGACAACATACCGGCAGGCTTATTCACAATCAGGACATCCTCATCTTCATAAACAATATCCAAATCTATTACCGGATAAATCACTTTTTTAGTCTCTCCGCGAAATTTCTCAAAGGTCTCATCTGAAAAATACACAGTTACTTTATCGCCCGTTTGCAGCATTTCACTGCCCGTTGCCTTTTTGTCATTTAGCTTGATATTTTTCTTTCGCAGCATTTTATACAAAAAACTTGTCTGCGCCTCTTTGAAATACTTTTCCAGAAACTTAGAAAAACGCTGTCCGCTTTCCTTTGCTCCAATCGTCACCTCTCTCATCGTCTTCTCCACTACATCGCAAGTGAATGTAAATAATCCACCAGTGTTTTTTCCGAATTTTCTGACGCTTCTTCCTGCGTTAAGCGCTGCAGGTGTGAAATCAGTTTTTCATCCGACTCAAACAAGCGCACATGATACGACGGTGCCGTCTTTTTCACAACATCCGTCAAATATTGTTTCAAATACGGCACATCCTGTTTGGACTTCGCAATCACGCCAAGAACATTACCATTTTTCACAAGCAAAAAGTCTAAATGCATAATTTTTTCCGTCGAGGTAAATACATAATCGGTATACAAAACCGCTTGTCCTGCTGCCGTTTTTACTTTATCATACCGCTCTTTCGTAACTCCTTTTTTACGAAACATCGCAATCAGCGCAACCAGATGTTTCGCCGCCGGAAGCACGAGTAACACTGCCATTACAGTAAAAATATTTGCACGCACACCACTCCACAAATATCCGGTTAAAAAAATAGCAACGCCAAGCACTACAAAAAATACAATCCATAAAATTTCTGCTTTCTTACGTTTCGTAAGATATCCCAAGGTACATTTTTCGTACATCATTTTCTTTCCTTTCTCAAATCATGCTTTTTACACACAAATTAAGTTTATCACAAAAACCGTGCGGTGGAAAGAGGCTTTTCCATCGCCTTTAGAATTGGATACGGGTTCACACTGAATTCTTTGTCTCCCATCGTAAAGTAAATTCCAAAATGCAGATGAACCGGGAACTTTCCAACCGTTCCCTCTTTTCCGTAACCGCTGTCTCCCATATAACCTAACAGCTCGCCCGCTTTCACAGTCTTTCCCTGTTTCATCCCCTCCGCATAGGAAGAAAGATGAGCATAATAAAAATAAGTGCCCGTTTTACTGCGAATTCCAATGCGGTAGCCGCCTAATTCCAGCCATCCGATTTTTTCCACAACACCATCACAGACACTTACAACAGCAAACGTATCTCTTTGATTTTTCGGTGGCATTAAATCCGTCCCCTCATGGAGCCGTTTTCCCCCATAACTGCGGGACATCCCCCATGAATCCTCAAAAGAAATCCCCTCTTTTTCTTTCTTATCTGAGACAACCGGAAAACATTTTATCCCGGAAAGAAGTTTTTGATAGTAAACAGCATAGGGCTCCCATGTTTCTCTTTCCAAAAGGATGCGGTACCACGATAAAGACGGAAGTGATTTGCTTGTCTTTTCCAGTTTACCGTCCGCATATAAAAAGTCCTTTGCGAATTCTTCATATTCGTCTTTTCCCCATGTTTTAAATCCGGCAAGCCGTTTTGGTACCACCTGAAAATCCCGGATATTTTCTGTGTTTTGCTCCCATTTCGGAGTCTTTTTCACTTCCATTTTCCAAAATAACAGTCCACATAAAAATGGCGTCCAGAAAAATAAAACCATGCAAGCCAAAAACTTTTTCAAAAAAATCCTTCGCTTCATCTAACGCCTCACATTTTTCTTTCTCTAAAATGTATGCGTTATTAACTAATAAGATTCAATATCTACCACCGTTGTATTTTCCACCTGATATGGCAGAATGGAATTGGCAAAGGAGCGGAACTGATCCACGCCATCACTGACAAAAAATTTGTGCTCCGGTTTCTCACCGGATACATTCAGTAAATCTTTTTCCTTTAACAAATCCTTTAACGATTTTGCCGTTTCATAAGCAGGGTTCACCAGTTTTACCGATTCACCCATTTCACGCCCAATCACACCGCGCAAAAGCGGATAATGAGTACATCCCAAAACAAGCGCATCAATCTCATACTCTTTCATATCATGCAGATATCTGGAAACAACATCTTCCGTAATACGGTCTTCAAACAGCCCCTCTTCCACAAGAGGTACAAATAGCGGACACGCTTTACTCACTACCGTTAATTCCGGATTTATTTTGTGAAGATAGCTCTCATAAATTCCACTTTTAATCGTACTCTGGGTTCCAATCACACCGATTTTATTATTCTTTGTCGATGCCGCCGCCATTCTCGCTCCCGGCTGTACCACGTCAATCACCGGCACATCCACCATATCTTCAAGTTCCTCTCTAGCAAGTGCACTGGCTGTATTGCAGGCAATTACAATTGCTTTTACATCCTGTGTCAGGAGAAATTTAGCAATCTGCTTGCTGTATTTACAAACCGTATTTTTTGATTTGGAACCATATGGCACACGGGCTGTATCTCCAAAATAAACAAGACTTTCCCCCGGAATCTGCCGCATAATCTCTTTTGCTACCGTCAATCCGCCAATTCCCGAATCAAACACGCCAATCGGTGCATTCATAATCCTTCCTCCAATCTACTCTTATTCTTTTTCATCCATCGCTTCTTCTATCATGGATTCTTCATCTACTATTTTTTCTCTCATATCTTTTTTGCGGTTTAACAAATCATAAATACATGGTACAACAAACAGTGTAAGCAGCGTACCATATACCAGACCGCCAATCGTAACAATTGCCATCGGTCTTGTCATATCCGTTCCCATACTGCTGCCGGCAACCATCGGAATCAGACCAAGCACCGTCGTCAATGCCGTCATCAGAATCGGACGAAGTCTCGTTACGCCTGCTTCCTCAATTGCCTGTCGTTTCTCAACACCGCTTCGGCGTAACTGATTGATATAATCCACAAGTACAATACCATTGTTTACAATAATACCGGAAAGCATTACAAATCCAATCATGGCAATGACACTGACATCACTTCCCGAAATCCACAGTCCAAGGAAGCCTCCCGTAAAGGCAAGTGGTATCGTGAACAAAATGATAAATGGAGATAACAATGACTGGAACTGTGCCACCATAATCAAATACATCAAAAGCACACCAAGTGCCATCATCAAAAGCACCTGTCCCATTGCTTCTGTGGTTGCTTCATTTTCACCATCTAATTCCATTTCATAACCGGCCGGTTTCTTTGTCTGGTTTACGATTTTTTCAACCTCTCTCGAAACGTCGCTTACCACATAACCATCCTTGATATCCGCTTTTACAGCAATATATCTGGTCTGCCCTTTGCGATAAATCGATTTTGGCGAATCCGCAGTGCTAAAATCAACAATCTTACTAAGAGAAACCTTTTTTGTCTTCTGGGTCATCGAATCGGTGTAATCAATTTTCAGATTTTTGACATCATTTCTTGTCAAGTCCTCATCCTCCGCCGAGTTGACATAAACACCTAAATCATCGGTATCATTCGATACCGTAGAAGCCGAAGAAGCCTCTTTTACTTTTGCATAAATCTGCTGATAAACCTGAGCCACCGTAAGTGAATAACGCATTGCTTTCGCTTTATCCACGGTAATGCGGTACTCTTTACCGGCATCTTCCAGACCATTCGTAATGTTATCAAGACCATCTACTTTTTCAAGTTTCTTCATCATATCTTCCGAAATCGTCTGCAATTTATCCAAATCTTTTCCTTTAATATTGATGGTGACACCATCGCCCATCAGGGCACTCATATCCATCGCAGAAGCATTTACTTCTACTTTTCCCTCAATATTTTTCGTTTTTTCCGTAATCAGTTTTGTGATTTCTTCATTGCTTAACTGCCTATCGTCCTTCAAAATGATATACATAGTTACGGTATTTTCACCGCCGGAACCGGTAAGCATCGACATGGATGAACCCGTTCCTGTATAGGCACCAACTGATTCAACATCCGAAATCTCACGGATTTTTTCAACCACTTGATTGGACGCTTTTTTCGTATCTGCCAGTTTTGTTCCATTATCCATCGTAAGCGTAGCCGTCATCTGCGTACTTTCCATATCCGGCATCATGGAAAATCCTCTGCCGGCTGCCAATGCCGCAAACAATACAAGGAGAACAACCGAGCCCAAAAGTACAAACCACTTAAACCGCAGCACCCATTGAATTGCCCTGCCATACGCACGCTGAACTACCACAATAATCTTTGACTCTTTCTTTGGCTTTCTCTTAATTAATCCGGCCGACATTGCCGGAACTAAGGTAAGTGCTACAAGAAGACTTGCTCCCAGTGTGTAAGCAAGGGTAAGCGCCAAGTCGACGAATAACTGCTTTGTCACACCTTCTGTAAAAATAATCGGTGCGAAAACACAAACCGTTGTCAGTGTAGATGCCACGATAGCTCCTGCCACCTGGCTTGCTCCCTCAATCGCTGCACGCTTGGTTGAAATTCCATGCTGCTTAAGACGGAAAACGTTTTCAATTACGACAACCGAGTTATCCACAAGCATACCAACACCAAGTGCCAAACCGGATAAGGAAATAATATTCAGTGTTACACCACTAAAGTACATTGCTACAACTGCTGCAATCACGCTGAGCGGAATCGAGCAGGCAACGATAAAGGTTGGCCGCCAGTCGCGCAGGAAAAACAGCAGAATCAAAATAGCAAGCAAACCACCAAGCAAAAGATTTTGCACTACAGCATCCACTACAAGGTCAATGTATACCCCCTGATTCATCAAAACAGATACATGTAGTCCCTGATTGTCTTTCTGCAACTGGTCAAAACGTTCCGTCAGTGCACTCGTTACGTCTCCGGTTGAAAATCCGGACTGTTTCTGTAAGGTAACAAGTACCGCCGGGTTGCCGTTTACTACGGTATAAACATCATCCGAGTTATCCGTAACCGCAATATCTGCCACATCTGAAAGTTTAATTGGGTCTAAACCATCCAAATCCATATCGCAGACAACGAGGTTTTTGATTTCTTTCTCGGATTGAATCTTATCACCTACACGTACAAGGTAAGAAGCATCTCCTTCGGTAATATAACCGGACGGCATATCAAAGTTCTGCGCTTTTAATACATTTTCAACCATTTCCTTTGTAATAATTTTTTTCAGGTTCGCATTACTTTTTGTCGTTTTTTTCGAATCCTTTAACTGTTTATCTGCTTCATCTAACTTATTTTTTCCATTATCCATCTGTGCTTCCGAAACACTTAACTGGATACTGGAAAGAATTTTCTGTTTATTTAACTGTTCGGTTGCTTCCGTTGTCGAAATCTGACCTTTCTCTAATTTCTTCTTTGTTGCATTTAGTTTTTTCAGACCGGCATTGATTTTTTTCTTTGCCGCTGTAATTTTGGCTTTATTCTTTGCCAGCGTTTTCTCTTGGGTTTCCACCTGCTTAAGTCCGCTGTTTGCTGAAGTAAGTGCCGTATTCACTTCGTTTACTTTGGATGGAAGCATTTCTTCCGTAATACCGGCATCCTTCAATTTGCCACGGACAACCTGTAACTGTGCCTGAACCGACGCTAAAGAAGTACTCAGTTCCTGTGAATTCCCACCGACATTCTCAAGCTGCGTTTTCAGAGATGTCTCCTGAACTTTGAGCTTTTCAAGCGTCGTCTTCAGTGTCGTAAGCTGCGTCTGCGTCGCCGTCAGTGTCTTAATTGTATTTGTCAGTTTTGTTTTATTGGCAGCGAGCGATGCAAGCCCCGTATTTAACTGTTTTTCACTCTTTTTAAGCGTTGCCTGCTGCTTTTTAATATTCGTAATATTTTCATTAATAACTTTCAGGCCATCCTTAATTTTATCCGATGCCTGACTAAGTTTCGTCTCTCCCTTCGCCATCTTATCGGCGGCGGTCTCTTTTCCATTCTTTAATTTGTTTTTGCCATTTTCCAGTTTCTTCTTTCCTTCATCAATCTTATCCTGTGCATCACTTAATTTTCCTTCAATCGCCTTTTGCACAAGCTCATTCATCTTGTCAATCTTATCCTGCTGAATAATGACCTGAATCTTTTTCTCAATAGAACCGGATTCATTGACAGAAGCAACTCCCTCCACACTCTCTAATTCCGGAATGATTTCTTTTTCCGCCTTTTTCGTTACTTCTGCACTGTCTAATTTATCATAATCCAGTGCCGCTACCATAATCGGCATCATGTCCGGATTCATTTTCATAATTGTCGGACTTCCGATGGAATCATCAAACTGCGATGTCACCATATCAAGGCTTTCTCTCATATCTACAACTGTAGAGCCCATGTCCGTCCCATCATTAAATGACATAACAACCATTGACATATTCTGGATGGAAATGGATTGCAGTTCTTTGACGTTGTTGATACGCTCCATCGCCTGCTCCACCGGTTCGGAAACAGCCTTTTCTACTTCTTCCGGACTTGCTCCCGGATATGTAGTCATAACAAGTGCATACGGAAATTCCATATTTGGCAGAAAATCCGTACTCATATTTTGAAATGACAAAAATCCGAGTACAAGACATATAACAACCGCAACCAATACGGTAAATGGTTTGCGAACACTGAACTTTGATAACACCTGAAAGTTCCTCCTTTTTTCTAAAATGACTATTAGTCGAGTATAACACCGTTTGATTCGCTAACGCAACTCTAGGAGAGACACAAAATGTGAAATTTTTGTGTCTTTTACTTATTCGGCTGTTTTTTCATTTATCACTTCCACTGCTTTTTGCAGCTGGTAATCGTCTTTTCCACCGAATTGCTTCAAATCAGAAGGATTCTTTGCTTCCACATCCGGAGTCAACCCTTTGCCCTGAATACATCTGCCGCTTGGCAGCAAATATTCCCCGGTTGTCAGTTTAATTCCGCCACCACACGATTTTTCCAGAGAAAAAATAGTCTGTACAATTCCTTTCCCAAAACTTTTCACACCGACTAACGAAGCCGCTTTCCGGTCTTGCATACAGCCGGCAAAAACTTCCGAAGCACTGGCACTTCCCCCATTAATCAAAACTGCCACCGGCTTATCAAAATGCTTTTCATCGGTTGAGGTATATACTTTATCACCATTTACTTTATTTTTTTCCGTTATCAGTTTTCCTTTTGGAAGCATCCGGTCAAGAATATCCACAACCGCCGTCAGCGAACCACCGCCATTGCCTCGCAAATCTACAATCAATCCCTTCTGTCCCTTCTTCTCTAAGTCAGAAAGCGCATTCTCATATTGTTTTACCGTTTCCTTTGTAAAAGAAGTAATGGCAATATAACCGGTTTTCCCGGACAACATCCGATATGTAACCGTCTGATTAACAATCTTTTCACAGGTCACCGTAATTTTCTTCTTTATCTTTTCTCCATTTTCTTCCCGCAAAACAACGAGTTCTGATTTTTTTCCTTCTTTTCCTTTAATCTTCTGAATCGTATCATTTAATGACAATTTTGTTACGTCCTCGCCATTTACAGAAAGCAGAATATCTCCGGCTTTTAATCCGGCTTTCTGTGCCGGTCTGCCTTTCTGCACTTCCTGAATCGTCTTGTTTTTTGTTTTTTCATCGTAGCGCACACTTGCACCGATTCCCTCGTAATCTCCTTCTACATCTTCCATACTGCTTTTTAATTCTTCACTGGTAAAATACGCTGAATACTTATCGCCTAGTGCCGCTACCATTCCTTTTGCGGCATATTCCGAAATTGTTTGATCCGATACATCGTCCTTCCAGTAATAGCTGTCAATGTACGATTCCACAATTTCTGCACGGTTTCTAATATCCGACGCAAGAGAGGACGCCGGCAGAATCTGTATATCTAAAAAATACATGACAAGAAAAAATGTCATAGAAAACAATACGCCAACAAATATTCCGGCAAAAAAACCACTGCCTCGTCTTTTCCTCATCTTTCACTATCCTCCATTATCTCGAAATATAATTTAACGGGTTCACATAACTTCCATTTTTCGTAACACTAAAATGGAGATGTGCTCCGGTCGATATACCGGTCGAGCCAACATACCCGATTACTTGTCCTTTTGTTACCTGTTTTCCGGCACTCACTGCAAGTCTGGAACAGTGCATATATACCGTATACAAACGGTTGCCATGCGAAATCATAATATAATTTCCGGCACTCGAACTATACGTAGCGGTCACTACTTTTCCGCTGCCGGCTGCTAATATCGGCGTTCCCGAAGGTGCAGCCAAATCGACACCTTTATGATATGTGCTGGCACCTGCAGTCGGACTTTTTCTGCCACCAAATCCCGAAGAAATACGTCCGGCGCCACCTTTTAACGGCCAGCCAAGTCCTGTTGTGCTGCCGCCGGAATTTCCGCCGCCTGCCGCCATTTCACGGTCAATCTCATCCTGTTTTTTCTGAAGCAGTGCTTCCACCTGATTTTCCGCTTCCAGCGCTTTTTTCGTGTACTCACTTACTTGATCCTGCGATTTTTCCATCGCTTTATCAATCTTATCCAATTCTGTTTTTTTATCCGCCTTTAACTCGGACACCGCTTGCTTTTCTTCCCTTGTTTTTGTTTCTAATTCCTTTAACTCATTTGTCTGCTGTTCACGCTGTTTCTCCTTTTGCTGCACCGTAAGTGCTGCCTTCTTAAAATGCGCAAACACTTTGTTATCATATTCGGAAATTTTTTCAACATACTCTGAGCGGTTCAACAAATCAGAAATACTTTTTGCTCCAAATATAATATCAAGATATTCCTGATTTCCATTTTCATACATATATTTTATGCGCCGCTTCATCGTCGTATACTGCTTTTCTTTTTCCTTCTGTGCCTTTGCTAATTCCTTCTGAATTACCTTTAACTTTTTTTCAGACGACGCAACCTGTGCATGAAGTTTCTCTAATTCTTCTTCCAGAGATGCTGTTTTTTTATCTAACTTCTCAATATATTTTAAGGTATCGTCTTTATCGGCCTGAATCTCTTCAATTTCCTTTTGCAGACTATCCGCCTTGTTTTCCCATTCTTTCTGCTGTTTTTCTGTTTCTTTAATCTGCTTGTCATAGTTTGAGGCACCTACGTTTTGTCCAAACACAGAAAGCGACACAACGCCACACAATATGCCACACAACAGCCATTTTCTTCTCATCTTTATCACTTCCTAAATATTTAAATTTCTCCGCACCGTAATAAAACTGCCAAAGAATCCAATTCCAATACCCAAAATCAGTGAAATCGGAACTAACATCACAAAAACTTCTCCTGTCGTAAGGAAAGCAAGTCCCTCCGAAAAAAGAGAAAAATGTGTTGTTATATAAGTAAGAATCCGTCCATACGAAATTCCAAGCACAATAAGTGGAAGAATTGAACCAATCAAACCAATCACTACGCCTTCCACAATAAACGGCGCCCAGATAAAAAAGTCAGACGCTCCCATCAGACGCATAATCGCAATTTCCGGTTTTCTTACAGCAATTCCGGTCGCAATTGTCGAATGAATCAAAAATACGGATACAAGTAAAAGCACAACAATCAGCACCAGCGACACACCACCTACTAATTTATTAACACTCGAAAAGCCTTCTTCAATTTCATCCGCTTCCTTAATCCGTCGGATTCCTTTTACGGTTTTTAAGTATTCTACTAGCGTAGACTGTCGTTCCAAATCCTTGCAGTAAATGGCATAAGATGCAGAATCCGCTAACGGATTATCATCACCAAAACTCTCTGCCAGTTCCGGTGTCTTAGAAAAGTTTTCCTGTTTAAAATCTTCCCATGCCTGTGCAGCAGAAATGTATTCTACCCGCTCCACTTCATCTCTTTTCTCAATTTTTTGTCCAATATCAGCAATCTGTTTTTCCGAAAGATTTTCTTCAAAAAACACAGAAATTCCCACTGACTGTTCTGCCGAGTGAAGAATATTCTGAAAATTACTGAGTACAAAATAAAATAAACCAAAGACAAAAAGGCAGGCTGCAATCGTCCCCATGGAAGCTAGGGTAAACATCCGGTTTTTTCTCAGATTTGCTAGTCCTTGTTTGATGCTGTGAAAAAATAAATTAATCCCCTTCAACCTGATAACCACCTTTCTTTTCATCTCTTACCAAAACGCCATCCTCTAAATTTATAACACGCTTTTGCATGACATCCACAACATCATTATTATGAGTTACAACAACAACTGTTGTACCCATTTTGTTTACTTCCTCCAACAACATCATAATATCCCATGCTGTCTTGGGGTCAAGATTTCCCGTCGGCTCGTCCGCCAGCAAAATGGTCGGCTGGTTAATCAGTGCTCTGGCAATCGCTACACGCTGCTGCTCTCCGCCGGATAATTCGTGCGGATACATCTTCTCTTTCCCTTTTAACCCAACCATCTCTAACATAATTGGAACATTTCTTGCAATATCCCTTTTGGTCATGCCGATGATTTCCTGTGCAAAGGCAACATTTTCAAATACCGTCTTATTCTTTAATAGACGAAAATCCTGAAATACCACACCAATCTTTCTCCGGTATAACGAAACCTGTTTGCGCTTCAAATTCGTCACCTGTCTGCCACCGACAAATATACGGCCTTCGGTCGGATTTAACTCTTTTAAAAGCAATTTAATAAAAGTGGACTTGCCAGATCCACTTTTACCAACTACGAATACAAATTCGCCTTTATGAATGCGAATGGATACATCACTTAGCGCTTCCACACCTGTAGAATACTGCTTACTGATATGATCCATTGCAATAATAGGTATCACCTTTTTCTTTGTTTCCATGATACAAAACCTCTCTCGTCAATTAATACTCAATGGTCTCCAAATAGTTCATATACTTCACAACCATCAACGCAATGCGGAATGTAATCGCATCCTCAAACACACGCAAATCAAGTCCGGTGCTCTTTTGCAATTTATCCAAACGATAAACAAGCGTATTTCGATGGATGTAAAGCTGTCTCGATGTCTCCGAAACATTTAAGTTATTTTCAAAGAACTTGTTAATTGTCGTCAAGGTTTCTTCGTCGAAATTATCCGGTGTGTTGTCATCGAAAATTTCTTTAATAAACATTTTGCAAAGTGGCAGCGGAAGCTGGTAAATCAGCCGTCCAATTCCCAGATTACTATACGCCATTACCTTTTTGTCACTGTAAAAGATCTTTCCAACATCCAGTGCCATCTTCGCTTCTTTATAGGATCTTGAAACTTCCTTGATATCCTTGATAATCGTTCCAAACGCCACACGTACACGTGCCATTGCCTCAGTATTTAACATATCTACGATAACCTGTGCGGTTTTCTCCAAATCCTCGTAAGTATCTTTGTCCTTAATTTCTTTTACGATAATGATGTTTTTCTCATCCACTGCCGTGATGAAATCCTTGTTGCCACCGGCAAACATGCTGCGTACAGTCTCTAAGGCACCATTATCTTTTTCCTTACTTGTCTCTACAATATAAACAACTCGGCGTGCGTTCATCTCGATATGAAGTTTCTTCGCACGGTTAAAAATATCAACCAAAAGGAGGTTATCAAGCAAAAGATTCTTAATAAAGTTATCTTTGTCATAACGTTCTTTATAGGCAACTAATAAGTTCTGAATCTGGAATACAACAATCTTTCCAATCATATATACATCCTCGGCCTCTCCCTTTGCCACGACAATGTATTCTAACTGGCTCTCATCATAAACCTTAAAAAACTGGTATCCCAAAATCGCCTGACTGTCTGCCGGCGAATCTGCAAATATCTTAACGGTCGCACAGTAATCTTCACTGTCACCTGCCGTCTCCGCTAATACATTTCCATCGGCATCCACTACACTAAGGTCTATTTTTGTAATTCCTTTTACACCATCAATTGTATTTTGCAAAATCTGGTTTGATATCATTTATGCCCCTCCTTAACTACTCCTTTTGTACTTTTCGTTCACCACACCTCATTTCTCCTCATTGTACCATTTATTCGGGTTATTGTCAAAAGGTCTTAATCCTCGCAAATTGAAGGGCATCATTTTTCTTATACCATTTTTTGTACTTTTTCAGGGATGCTTTCGGTACATACACATCTCTGAAAATCGGAAGATAACAATAATTTTTATCATTATTCTGTGTCAGTTTCGGCGGATTTTTGGAGCGGAAATACACTTTTGTTGTCACATAACCGGCGCGGTAAAATTCACCCCATGCTCCCTGCAGCGTTTTTACACTTGCCCCGATATCCAGTTTTTTTAACTGACGGCTGCCGCAAAGAGAGGCATCTTCACTTATCAGTTTTACCTTATTTCCTATTTTTACTACATTCTTTTTCGCAATGGCAATTAATAATTTGCCACTCTTTTTCTCATAAACACACTGCCCCTGTTTGGCAATACTTTTATTTTTCTTGGCAATACTTACCTTTGTTATCTTCTTTCCGGCAATAGCATCTTTGCCAATCATTTTCACCTTCTTGCCAAGATAAACACTTGTTGCTTTTCCTGCTTTGAGTGCATTATCCGCAATCGAAGTAACACTATCAGGAACTGTAATTTTATTTTTCGCCGGCACTGCCCAGATAAGCTTTGTCCCCTTCTTATTTAATAACAGGCCTTTCTGCATTTTAAAGCTTTTATTTTCCTTCGAAAGTGTGACTTTGGAAAGTTTCGGACAGGCGGAAAAGGATGTGTAATTGTCAAAGGAAGCAAGTGATTTTGGCAATTTCACTTCCTTAAGACTCTTACAGCCATAAAATGTTTCTGCACTAATTTTCTGCACACCATCCGGAATTGTAATACTCTTAACTTTACGAAGTCCGCTAAGCGCTGTTGACTCTAATATCGTCAAGTTCTTTGGCAGAACAACGGATTCAACATTTATCGTCTTTTCGCTCCAGCCGTCAACACCATGTGCATACTCAACGGTCACACCGGAAATGTTCTGGTTAAATTCATCTGCATCTTCCAATTTGCGAAGTGCCGTGTCATAACCCACTCTTGTCACCGAAGCTCCTTCTACCGCATCCGGAAACTTTAAGGATTTTGTCTTGTTTGTTGTTTCTACAAGATAAATCCATGCATTTTTCCCATCTTCGGATAAATACGCATGATATGTAGCTTCCGAACCTTTATAGGTTACCTCTTTGCCGGTGTTCCATCCCGCCAGTGCGCTTTGGCTTTTTGTGTCAGCCGCTTTCACAATAGCAGGCTGTCCGTTATTTGAAAATCCCATATTTAAACCGCCGCCAAGCAATGACATAGACAACAGTAACGCTCCACCCAGTATTCTTTTGTTTCTCATCATAATAAAACCTCCTTTTGTATTGTCTTTATATATAAGACGATTCAAAAGGAGGAAAAGTTGCAAAAAAAAATTTTTATATTATTTTTATTCCTTATCCGGCAGCGGTTTGATGATTTTTTTGTAAATCCTCATAAGAAATATCGTTGATACCGCAAGTGACATACTCTCCGCAATCGGGAATGACCACCAAGTGACATGCAAGCCGCCAATATGAGCCAGAAGATATGCAGCCGGAATCAGTACGACAAGCTGACGCATAACCGAAACCACCATGCTGTAAACAGCCTTTCCCAAAGACTGGAATACCGTACCTGCAATAATGCAGAACCAAGCAATCAAAAAGTGGATTCCAATAATACGAAGTGCCGGAACTCCAATTGTAAGCATCGCTGTCGAAGCCTCAAACAATCCCAGTAATTTATCTGGAATCAGTTCAAATCCCAAGAAACCAATAAACATCAAACAGAACGATACAACCAGACTCATTTTAATCGTTTTTATCATTCTGTGCTTTTTCTGTGCTCCGTAGTTATAGGCAATAATCGGTGTAATTCCATTATTCAATCCAAACAATGGCATAAAGAAGAAACTCTGCAATTTAAAATAAACACCAAATACTGCTGTTGCCGTCGAAGAAAATCCAATCAAAATCCGATTCATGCAATAAGTCATAACAGAACCAATTGACTGCATAATAATGGATGGAATTCCAATCGCATAAATTGATCCGATAATTTTAGCACTCGGACGGAACCCTTTGATTTTCAAATCCACCTCATGATTAAATTTCACATTAAATACAGCAGAAAGAATCGCCGCTCCACACTGTCCGATTACGGTTGCCACAGCCGCACCGGTAACGCCCATTGCCGGTGCACCAAGCAGCCCAAAAATCAAAATCGGATCTAAAATAATATTGATAACCGCACCGGTAAGCTGGGAGAGCATTGTATACACAGTTTTCCCCGCCGAAGTCAACAGTCGCTCAAAATACATCTGACAAAAAACACCAATGGAAAATATCATGACTGTACTCAAATAGTCAACGCCCATTCCATAAATCGGAGAACTTGTCCCATTTAACTGTCCTACATAAAATGGTTTTACTACCGTAAGACCAAGGATTAAAAATACAACATAGCTGAGGACTGTCAAAAAAGCACCATTCATCGCAACATCATTCGCCTTCTTAAAATCCTTTTCTCCCAACGCCCTTGACAAAAGAGCATTCACACCTACACAGGTACCGCCGCCAACCGCAAAAATCAGCGTCTGAAGAGGAAAGGCAAGGGAAACCGCGGACAAAGCATCCTCCGATAACTTCGCCACAAAAATACTATCTACAATATTATAAAGTGCCTGAACCAGCATGGATAACATCATTGGGAGCGACATGCTAAATAACAGCCTGCCGACCGGCATGACACCCATTTTGTTCTCTTCCGGCACTGCCACACTCTTACTTTCGTTACTCACTCATATAACCTCCTTTTTTAGTCGTAACGCCACAAAAAGGGTGCCTCCTTAAGAAGACACCCAGCAAAAACATGTTTCGTGCTAAGACTAGTTTGTAATTGTTTCCTGTGTTTCTTTATCAAACAAGTGAATCTTAGAACCATCCAAAGCAATCTTAATTGTATCACCAGGACGAGCTGTTGTACGAGGGTTTACACGTACAGTAATGTCAAATGTCTCAACTGTGAAGTACAAGAATACTTCTGCCCCAAGCATCTCGTATACTTTAACAGTAGCTTCCAGTGTAGTATCCGGAGAGTTGCTGATGAACATCTCTTCATCTTTAATATCCTCTGGACGAATACCAAAGGTAACTGTCTTATCTTCATATCCATTATCAATCAACTTCTTAGCTTTATTCTCCGGAAGTTTAATGGAGTTAGAACCAAACATCAAACGTACTTCAGAACCGGATACAACTACTTTTGCATCGATGAAGTTCATCTGAGGAGAACCGATAAATCCGGCAACAAACAAGTTGTTTGGTCTCATATACAAATCAAGTGGAGAATCAACCTGCTGCACAACACCATCTTTCATAACAACGATACGAGTACCCAGTGTCAAAGCCTCTGTCTGGTCATGTGTTACGTAGATAATTGTTGTTTCCAGTCTCTGATGCAATTTAGAAATCTCGATACGCATCTGTACACGGAGTTTTGCATCCAAGTTAGAAAGCGGCTCATCCATCAGGAATACTTTAGGATCACGTACGATTGCACGTCCCATAGCAACACGCTGTCTCTGACCACCGGACAAAGCCTTTGGTTTACGATCAAGCAAGTGCTCGATATCAAGGATTTTAGCTGCTTCATGTACAAGGCGGTCAATCTGGTCTTTTGCAACTTTTCTCAGTTTCAAACCAAATGCCATATTGTCATATACGGACATATGTGGATACAGAGCGTAGTTCTGGAATACCATCGCGATATCTCTGTCTTTTGGCTCAACGTCGTTCACCAATTTATCACCAATCCACAACTCACCACTGGAAATCTCTTCCAAGCCGGCAATCATACGAAGTGTAGTAGATTTACCACATCCGGATGGTCCTACGAAAATAATAAACTCTTTGTCTTCAATCTCTAAGTTAAAGTCCTTAACAGCGTGAAAGCCGTTTGGATATACTTTATTGATGTTTTTTAAAGATAAACTTGCCATTTGAAATTCCTCCTAGGATATAATATTGTCACAAACATCTAACTGATACTATACACTATCTTTATCAAAAACACCATATTCAAAATACCTAAATAATTCAAAAATCTTTTGTGTAAATTGCACAGATTCCGTTTAGCACGCTAATCACCGATGCTAAACCCTTCCCCTAACACCTCTCTGGCATCAGCAACAATCACAAATGCCCGCTCATCGGCTTCCTTAACATATTTTACCATAGAAACAGCCTCACGGCGTGAAACAACACACATTAAAATCTGCTTTTCCTTCCCGGAATACATACCGTTTCCCCGCAGTGCCGTTACCCCGCGCTCAAATTGGTGCAGAATAATTTCTGCAATTTCTGCCGACTGGTCGGAAATGATATACATAATTTTTGCATAACGCATTCCGGATGTCACTCCATCCATTACTTTCGAAGTCACAAAAACCGCCACAATGGAATACAGTGCCGTCCGCACACCAAAAACCAGCATACCGGCAACAACAATTATACCATCGACAATTCCTATGATATTTGCCAGCCGCATCATTGGGAACAGCGGATGTAAAAGGGTACTTAACAAATCCGTGCCGCCGGTGGAACTTCCTGCAAGAAACACAAGTCCAAGCCCTCCACCATGAAATGCACCACCCAGTATTGCCGCCATCAAATAGTCCTGATGCGTAACGGAGGTAACGGGAATCACCGCTAATGCCAGCGAGAACGTAATCATGGCATACAGCGAACGAAATAAATATTCCCTTGTGTGGAATTTTCTCGCCATAAAAAACAAAGGGACGTTTAAAAGAAATGTCACAGCAAACACCGGTATTCCAAATAATTTTTCAAGTACAATTCCCACACCTGAAAATCCTCCGGTAACCATTGACATCGGCTCATAAATGAGACAGGTTCCCAAAGCCATCAAAAAAGTTCCCATGGTAATCATACCATAGGAACGAAAGATACGCTTCTCTGATATGGACATTTTTGTTACCTCCGAAATTTTTTCTTGGTATTATAATCGTCCATTTTTCTATGAAATATACGCCTTCTTAGCGAATGGGAATACGGCATCACCAAAAAACAGCGGTAAACACCTCCCAGATGTAGTTTTTTCAGCCATTTCGGCACCGGCACATTTTCCCGGAACAAAAGCGGCATCACACTTCCTATCACCACACAAAGTTTGGTATTCACCTTCGCACGGTTATTCTCAAGCCACTCCTCCTGCTCTGTGCTCTCCATCGATAAAAGCACAATATCCGGCAGTTTCATGTTAATGTCATTAATCAGACTCTCCTCTGCAACTTCTCCATCCGCCACATAGATACCGACAATCTGATCTCTGTCAATATATTCGGATAAAAAGCGATATACCATTTTGGCTTCTTTCTCACTTCGCAGCACCAAATAAATTGTCCGGTTATTCTCGTTTGCAAGCGAAAGCAGTTCTAACTCCGCGTGATAATCAACTGCCATACCGCCGGTCTCCAAAACATCAACATGATGTCTTGTCAGTATTGCTTTTTCACCGGGGAGAACAAGGTCTGCATGAGCGAGCGACTCACGCACCAGCTCATTTTTATCATAGGCATCCATATAATCCAGTGAAATAACATGTGCTACATTCACCGTTTCATTCTCCAGAAAATTCTGCATTTCCTGCTTCAGTGTTTCTTTGGTCAGCAAATCCACCTGCATGTCCATGATATTTACTTTAGTCCCCACGTAAACACCTCGCTTTCTGTCAGAATGTTCGGTTTTCGTTACTGTATGTCATCATCTGTACCGAGTACAATCTCGATAGATGCGCCGCTGCTCATATTATCAGCTGTCTGAATCAGCGGGTTTTTGAAATATTTCTTCAATGCATTGGCTTTCTTTTTCTTTGTTGCATAAATAACTGTCTGCGAGCGGATGTTACCTGTCGCATTACCAACACCTTTTACTTCATAACCGTCTTCCTGAAGTATTTTCTGATATTTTGCAGCAAGTCCGGTTATCTTACTTCCATTATAAATCCACACCGTTCCTTTATTTTCCGTGGAAGATGTACTGCTCGTGCTGTTTTGTGCACTCTGGTAAGCTTTTTTCTCCCAGATCTTCTCAATCATCTTGGCAGTTTTTGTTTTATCTAACTTGAATTTCTTATTAAATGTCTGCCCTTTTGCACAATATGTGTGAATATATTCGCGATTGACCTGTTTTAATTCTTTACTGTAATGCTGCTTCTGACTCAATGTCACATCACTAATCAAAGAATCCCATTTGGATTCAATCAAATCATTCATATCACTTTCATCGCTGCACTTCGCCGCCTCATCCAAAAGCTGCTTTGTCGGGCGAAGTTTTTTCTTTTTGCCATTCTCCCATTCAAAACATTTGTTAAATTCATCCGACGTCATCGCGGTAAAATAACCGATATCTGCTTTTAATTCCTCCTGCAAAATAAGAATACCATACTCATATTTGACATCTCCTTCAAAATAAGAAGAAATTTCTGACATCGTAATCACCTGTGGCAGTTTGGAACTTTTCTTTAATAAATCATTATAGGTCTTTGCCGAAATCGTAATCTGCGTACTGGCAGGAATCGTCACATATGTCATGTTCTTCGTTCCGGCATCAAACAATTCAAGCACCATTGCATCGATTTTTCCGCTCTTCTTGTCATAGCTGTAAATTAAGTTGCTGGATTCCATGCTGCCGGGATTTACATCAATCACATGCTCGTACTGCGTACTTCTCTCCACTCGCTGCGTCTGTTTCAAAAACAGCATTGTAAGATAATAACTGAGTACACCTACGCCTAACAGCAATACAATAACACCAATTGTCTTAAAAAAATTAATAAGTATAATTTGTGCAATACTTCGATTTTTCATACTATTCCTCCCGCAAAAATTGCGTGCCATGTGCACATAAGTATTAGTATTATATCAGATGATGGGGAGAAATTCAATCATTGGTTGGTGTTTTTTCGGTTTCTAGTAATTCAGTAAGAAGGATTCACATCTCGTGGGCGCTCCCGCTCAGACAAATACGCAGAAGTATCGGCATGCAAAATACGCAATGCCTGATACTTGCGTACTTGTACCCACTCGCTGCGAATTCTTCTTACTGAATTATTAGAATCCTGAGAAAGCAAAACCCAACCGCTTATTGCCCTCCCCTAACTCCCCAAAACCAAGATGTACAATCTGGTACATTTTTAGGTTTTAACAGGGAATTAGAAAAAATGTGAGTGGAATGCATTACAAACACACGGGTATCAGGCAACGCGTAGTCTGCGTGCCGATACCCCTGTGCGTTTGTCTTAGCGGGAGCGATGCATGACACGCACATTTTTTCTAATTCCCTGCAAAAAACAAAAAATATACCAGATTACTTGCACTGCACCCTCTTATGCACTAAAATAAGAAAAAAAAGCGAGGCATGAAAATGAAAAAAACAGCGGTCATCACCGGAGCATCCGGAGGAATCGGCGGAGCAGCCGCCATCCAGTTAGCAAAAGAAGGGTATTCACTGGCTTTATTAGGACACCGTTCCAAAGAAAAACTCCAAAAAGTCAAACAGGCGTGCATGGATGCACAACCAAACAGCGATGCGGTTATCTTTTCGCTCTGTGGGGATTTGAGTAACGCAAAAGAAGCGGGGCAGTTGATACAAAAAGCGGTTGAATCACTCGGACATGTGGATTTATTCCTGCACTGCGCAGGCATTTCCCACATCGGGTTACTGACGGATATGTCCGACGAGGAATGGATGAATGTAATCAACAGCGACTTATCTTCAGCGTTCTACTGTTGCAGGAAAATTGTGCCTTATATGGTATCAAAAAAAGCAGGACGAATCCTTATGATTTCTTCTGTATGGGGAAATGTAGGGGCTTCCTGCGAAGTTGCTTATTCGGCAGCCAAAGGTGGCATCAATCTGTTTACAAAAGCGCTCGCCAAGGAGCTTGCACCAAGTAACATCTCCGTAAATGCGCTTGCCTGCGGTATGATTGATACTCCAATGAATGCTTGTTTTTCAAAAGACGAAATTCGTGAAATATGCGAAGAAATACCCGCCGGACGAATGGGAAGTGTAGAAGAAGTGGCACAAACAATTTCACTTCTTTCTAAAGCTCCCATCTATCTGACAGGTCAAATTCTGACAATTGATGGTGGATGGTGCTAATCTTCTTTTTCTTTGCGGCAAATCGTTCCGCCGCCAAGCACATAATCACCATCGTATAAAACAACGGCCTGTCCCGGTGTAACTGCCCGGACAGGTTCTTCAAATGTAAGAGAAAAAGAATCCTCTGTCACTTCTGAAATTACCGCTTTTGCCCCACCATGATTATAACGGATTCTTGCAGTCACTTTCTGTCCCACTTCAAAGTGGTCCACTGCCATATGATTTACCTGATTTGCCTTTAACCAGTCCGTAAAGACTTCATCATTTTTCCCAAGTACAACTTCATTTGTCTCCGGACAGATTTCCACAACAAACATCGGCTCGCCAAAAGCAATTCCTAAGCCTTTTCGCTGACCAATCGTATAATGCCCGATTCCTTTGTGTGTACCAAGGATTTCACCGGAAGTCGAAACAAAATTCCCCGGCTTTTCCACTTCATTGGTCTCGCGTTCAATAAAACCGGCGTAATCATTATCCGGCACAAAGCAAATTTCCTGACTATCCGGCTTATGTGCCACCTGAAGGCCTGCCTTTTCCGCAATTGCACGAATCTGCGGTTTTTCGTATGAGCCAATCGGAAAAAGTGTATGCGATAACTGATTCTGTGTCAGATTATATAAGGCATAAGTCTGGTCTTTTCCTTTTGCATCCGAGCGAATCAGCGTATATCTTCCATTTTCTAACTGCACAATCTTAGCATAGTGACCGGTCGCAATATAATCAGCACCAATCGCCAGACTTTTTTGCAGCAGAGATTCCCATTTCACATACCGGTTGCACGCTATACACGGATTCGGTGTTCTTCCCGCTCTATATTCCTTCACAAAATAATCAATGACATTTTCCTGAAATTCTTCACGGAAATTCATCACATAATAAGGGATTCCAATCTGATTTGCCACACGTCTGGCATCCTCGACAGCACTCAGACCGCAGCATCCGCCTTCGTGCTCGATGGTGCAGGTATCTTCCTGCTGCCAGATTTGCATCGTTACGCCAATCACATCGTATCCCTGTTGTTTTAAAAGGTAGGCAGCCGCAGAGGAATCAACCCCTCCGGACATGCCTACCACTACAGTTTTCTTATTCTTCATCATTAATGTCTGCCTTTGGTTTATCCAATCCTTCAATCTTAATTCCATGCTTCTCAGCGTAATCCCACAAAGCAGCATGAATGGCTTCCTCTGCCAAAAGCGAGCAGTGAACTTTTACCGGCGGAAGTCCATCCAAAGCTTCCATTACTGCTTTGTTTGTCACTTCCAATGCCTCGTAAATCGTTTTTCCTTTTACCAGTTCCGTTGCCATACTGCTGGTCGCAACTGCTGCGCCGCATCCAAATGTCTTAAATTTACATTCTTTAATAATTTTTGTATCTTCATCAATGTCTAAGTACATTCTCATGATATCGCCGCACTTAGCATTTCCGACTGTTCCTACACCACTGGCATTTTCAATCTCGCCAACATTTCTCGGATTTGAAAAATGATCCATTACTTTTTCACTGTACATTTATTTTCCCTCGCTTTCTTTCTTTACAAAATCATCATAAAGAGGTGACATGCTGCGAAGTCTCTCAACAATCATTTTCAGATTGTCCACAACATAATCAGCATCTTCTTTGGTTGTTTCTTCGGACAACGTCAAACGAAGCGAACCATGTGCAATCTCATGAGGAAGTCCAATTGCCAGCAATACATGTGAAGGATCCAAAGAACCGGATGTACATGCCGAGCCGCTCGATGCACAAATTCCTTTTTGGTCAAGCATAATCAGAAGGGACTCTCCCTCAATAAATCGGAAGCATACATTTACATTATTCGGAAGTCTCTTCTCTCTGTGACCATTCACTTTTACATAAGGAATTTCCTTCTCAATACGAGAAATCAAATAGTCGCGGACTTCAATCTGCTTTTTCGCATTTTCTTCCATATTCTGTACAGCCAGTGCAGTCGCTGCACCCATACCAACGATTCCCGGTACATTATGTGTGCCGGCACGACGGGAGCGCTCCTGCGCACCACCATGAATCAATGGTCCAATCTTTACGCCGTTGCGCAGATACATAAATCCAATTCCTTTCGGACCATGGAATTTATGACCGCTTGCACTGAGCATATCAATGTTCATTTCCTGCACGTCAATCGGCACATGACCAAATGCCTGAACCGCATCCGTGTGGAACAAAATATCATGTTTTTTTGCAATGGCACCAATCTCTTTAATTGGCTCCATCGTTCCAATTTCATTATTGGCAAACATCACAGAAATCAAAATCGTATCCGGACGAATAGCTTTCTCCAGTTCGTCCAACGAAATCAAACCATCTTCATCCACATCGAGATAAGTCACTTCAAAGCCTTTGCGCTCTAACCATGCAGTCGTATGAAGTACGGCGTGATGCTCAATTTTCGTTGTAATAATGTGTTTTCCTTTATTCTGATAAGCTTCTGCTGTCATCTTAATTGCCCAGTTGTCAGCCTCACTTCCGCCTCCGGTAAAATAAACTTCTGCCGGTGTTTTCGCATTTAAAGCATTTGCAATCTGCTCTCTCGCATCGTCAACCGCTTTCTTTGCTTTTCCGGCAAAACTGTAAACACTCGCCGGATTACTATATGTGTCCATAAAGTAAGGCATCATCTGTTCAAAAACTTCCGGCTTAACTGCTGTCGTTGCAGCATTGTCTAAATATATTAATGAGTCCATAATTCGCACTCCTTTTCATATAATTTTGATAGGATATACTTATTATAACAACTTTGATTTTGTTGTCAAGTTTCCTTTCTTAATCTCGTCCACATATAAAACCTTTTCCTTTACATGGAAAATAATATCAAACCCGGCAAACTCCATACCATATTTTCTCGTCTCATCTTCATGATAAGCCGGTCTTGGATCCTGGCTCAATACCTCTTCTAATGCTCCTCTTTTATCCTCTGGTATTTTCCCCCATAATTCATCAGAACATACTACCTCAAGCACATCCATTAAATGCTCACCGGCAAAGCCTAAAGATGCCTCCGGGATACTGTCCGCATACGGTAAATAAGGCTTAATATCATAAATCGGCGTTCCATTCATTAAGTCTACGCCGGCAACCCGAAGCACCGCTCCCTTATTTTTTGTCTGCTCCACACCAATGAGTCGAACGGCAGTTAGTCCAATCGGATTCGGGCGAAATGGTGAGCGGGTGGCAAACACGCCTACTCGCTTATTTCCCCCCAGTCTCGGAGGTCTAACAGTAGGCGACCATTTTTTCGATACATTTTCTGAAAACTGCCACAAAAGCCACAAATGAGAATATTTCTCAATACCACGCAGTGCCTCTTCCATGCGGTATTCCGGTTCAAATACGATAATTCCTTCGGACTCATGAGCCAACGCTCCTTGCCTTGGGATTCCAAATTTTTCAGAAAAATCTGTATAAATGATTGCAACTGCCTTCATTTTCATTCCCCTTTATTTTTCCAAAAGCCTGCAAATAAAAAGTCAAGGCTAAATTGAAGAACATTGAAAATTTTATACA